>JGI20166J26741_11648918_pt1 | contig 22642 bp, 16 predicted proteins | sample TergutCu122P5_FD_26741 | JGI IMG/M metagenome (IMG submission 26741)
CATTCACGAAATTTAATGGCCCAACGATTTACTGTAGTTCTGTTAACAGTGTTTTCACCATACACAGCCTGTAAATGGCGATGAATTTCAGCTGGCGTTATGTTTTCAGCACTTAAAAATTCAGTCACCGCACGTTGCTTCAATCTCATTGACATACCACCATAACATGACTCCATGTCAACACGCACTGTTTTAGAACCAGTGTAGAGAAAGGAACGAAACTTTGTACCGCTGTGCAGGAGGGTTGTGGATACAAGGACACACTGTGCACATCGCTACTATACTCCGTTGACAAAATATTTCACTGTGTGCATTACTTATCAGCCGACCCTCGTGTAACACTGCCCCAGCGCCTCTATATAATATCCAGAAATCAGTCAGGAAAAGTCAGACTAGGGAGAGACTCATTCCCTTACGTTGGATCAACAGTCTTTGGAAACAGTTAACCGACATTACAGTGCCACCTATTTGAAGAGGAGTGAAGCTTGGCAAATGCTAGGATGTTTGCATACCTCTTGCTGCTGACGCAAAATTAACTTGGTATAACAAGTCATTTTGGCAACTAAAATGCTTTCTAAATTATCGCATTACACTGAATTATACAGAGGCAAGGCAGTTAGTTTGGGAAGCAAGGACCCGAACTAACATACTTGTGATACCGATCCTGGTGTATGTTGTGAACTATTCCTTATAATACATAAGACAGTTGTAAGACAAATTCCACTGTGTCTGCACTCTGTAGTCCTTGAGTTCCACTAAAAGTCATAAGCAGGATCCTCTGAATCGCTTGCAGCTACCACCCTACCATTTCTCACGTTCCAGTGCAGAGATGGCAGGATTATCTTTGTAGGCGCCTGTTTAGGGTTACATGTTTCCCCCTTTGGGCATTACAGAAAGACCATCAGTAGGTAAAGAAAAATCCATTGTGTGGTTATGTTGCTCAGGACTAAAGGGAGAAATGGAGAATTTAATAATAGCAGCCCAAGATAAAGCACTTAATACATGTTATCATCAGAGGAACATCATGAAACAACCAACTAATAGTAAATTCAGGATGTGCTGTAAGGCAGAAGAACACATAAAACATACTGTTACATTATACACAACACTTGTGCCATCTGAGTACAATAATAGACACAATAAGGTGGATGGTTACTTCCACTGAATGATATGTGAACATATGAGGTTATGGGTTACTGACAAGTACTATGAACAGTTACCTGAAAGGTCATAAAAGGCCATGGTACCATGATTACGTGGGAAGTGCTGGTTATGACAGATTGAACGATACTAGCAAATTGACCTGATATAGTACTGCATTATAAAAAGAGAGAAGACTTGCCTACTGATCGATATAGCCATTCCACATGATTCAAATGTTAACATAAAAGAAAGTGAAAAACTGACCAAGTACAAAGACCTGGAGATTGAGGTCAGCAGGATGTTGAGGGTGAGGACAAAAATTGTGCCAGTTGTAACTGCAGATTTAGCAACAATTAAGAAACAGAACCTTCAGTTGCTGCCAGGTCAGCCCCTGGCCATAGGCCTACAAAGGATCAGACTAATGAGCATGGTACACATCATTTGTAAAATGCTGGGTAAATCAATTTGATCTCTTGAAGAGATCTGGACTTACCAGAAGACCACCACGTAATAACTATGCAAAATAAATTTAAAAGAATGATGATGATGATGATGATAATGATGATAATAGTCAATGTTGTTGTTATTATCGTCATCATCAGCAGCAGCAGCATCAAATTTCTCACTTCTCAGATTTAGCTGGGAAATATTCACCTACCTGGGATTTAGTAATCAACAGGATTAGGCTCAGTGGTCTTTTTTATAGTTTAGAAAGATTCTTACAATTGAACATGTGCCAAGAATTACAGATTTTTGCATTTGTACATATGTATTTGGATGCAAGTTAAGTCTCTTTAGACTTTGTGATAGTGACATTGGAATTACTCCTGTAGATGATATTACTATCGGGATCACTTGTACGGAATTTTGCTTCCACACAGCATATATTTCATTTGCCAGTTCTTGGTTTTTTTTTTTGTTGGTTATTGTTTTGGCGAGATTATGTGTGTTTGGGACAGCTATGTCTATCAAAAAGGTGTTCTTTGTTTTTTTGTTCATGAAAGTTATGTCAGGTCGGTTATTATTATTATTATTATTATTATTATTATTATTATTATTGGCGGCGGCAGCAATTATAAGAAGCATATCTTGAAGGACCAAATATCACTAACAATACCAGCAGAAAATGTCGAGAGAAATCAGAAACCATTCAATACATAGTAGCTGCATGCCATGCATTAACTCAAGGTGATTACACCCATCTTCACAATCAAGTAGCCAACAACATCCACCAAGAACTGGCTATGAAATGGTGACTATGAAAGGAAAAACTGACACTGTATTATAATTACGAATAACAATCTGTGTTGAAGAATTCATATTATAAACTGCACTATGACAGGTCCACAACAATTGATTGAACAGTCTGTTAACAACAGACCTAATATTGTTATACTTGACAGAACCATTAAAGAAGCACATTTAATAGATGTGACAATTCCCAACAGTCACAACCTCACAGCAGAATCATGAAGAAGCTCCAGACCTACAAGAAGTGCTAAGAAGAATATGGCAACTGAGAGCAGTCAATATAATACCATTAGGTTTATCCACAATGGAGATCATTAAAAAAAAATTACACAACAGTTTCAACTGCTGCATCCTTGCCTGGTTATATATTCATACAGAAAGCAGTAATACTCACTACATGCCATATAGTCTGAGAGTTTTTAGTAGAATAATGAATAAGAAGTGCTTGGTTAGTGACCCATACTCTTTGAAAACCAGCTACACCGCTGTGAAATTCAACTCTTATTTCAATCCAATTCAATTCAATTCTTGTTCATTAATACGCTGATTCAACATCCAAATGGCCAATTACAGAAACAGCACAACATACAGAAACAAATTAACAAAGGACAATAAAAAGGGCAAAAATTAAACAGACAACAAATACACAAAAACAATATGGTCAGAAAATCAATACAAAGTATGAAGACAAAAGCCCTAAACCCAGAAAAAAACAAAGCTAATTTGACACAAAAGTGACACAGATAAGCACAGAATTTGTTTTAAAGAAATAACAGAAATAATAATAATAATAATAATAAATTTTTATTAACATGCTGAGGGAACAGCCAGACAGCCAATAACAGAAACAGCACATAATACAAACATAAATACTAAATGACAACACACAGGGCACACATGCAAAATACACATGCAGAACAAATCACAGAAAACTTAAAATAATTAATTAGCATACCTTATAATAGGAAACTAATAATTAAAACAGACAGTGTGATAATTTGCCTTTTCAATATATCTAAATCTCTACAAACTGACAAAAATAGACCTACAGCTTAAACTAAAACTCATATCAGCTAAATAATTAAAATCATAACTCATGTGAAACGTGCCAGTGTCTTTAATATGGTTCAAAATCTAATTCGATGACTAAATAAAGCCATATCTCTGCCTACAAAAGTTGAAAGTCAGTAATAATAACTCAATTTAGAAGTAGCACAAAATATATACAATTAACAGAATGTACTATAGTATATACCACACTTACAGGTTAGATTTACTACGAGATCAGAGGTTTAGACAGTTTATGAAATTAGGTAGTAGAAGTATAAGATACTAGGTAAACATATTGACCAAGGCTAAACACGCATTAAATGCATTGGTATCACTGTTGATGGCATTTTCCATCAGAGTGCATTGAGTGGAAAGGCAGTTTCGATGTTTGAAGTCGACATTAAACAAGGTAAAGTCTCCAAAATTTTGATTTGGCACACACAGGCCAGCAATTTCCAAAAGGGTAAGAAACTACTTGAAACCATAAAAAAAAATCTTTTAAAAGAAGATACCTAGATAATGTCTCCGAGCACTTAAAGAGTGTAATTTAAAGTAACTTAAAACATCCATAGCTGTAATCTATGTGACATAAAAAACGATGATGACAAAGAGATACAAACTTCTGATGCATGCACTCCAGCTTACAAGCATCCAAATATGCGGTTTGTCCCAAAAGTAAGTGTACTGATTTTCCTATGTTCGAATTGGTAATGTAGCACCTCGTTGATGTATATCAGCACGTTGGTAGTGACCTTGGTTGCATGTCCATACTTGTTTCAACTGGATTGGTTGAGTCAGTCGTGCGCTACTGCCGTTTGTGTATGGTCGCGTTTTATAACCTTGTTACATTTGCAATGCAGAAAAATATCAAACAACGGTACACTATCAAATTTTGTGTGAAACTCAACAAATCTGCCACAGAGACATTTGATTCTTTAACTGAAGCTTATGGAGATGCCACTCTATCGAGAACTATAAGTGGCACAAAACTTTCAAAGAGGGCCGAGAAAATGTTGAAGATGACCCTCGTTCTGGAAGACCAATCCTGTCAACAAATGATCAAAATGTGGAAGTGGTGTGAGATGTAATGGTGAAAGACGGCCAACTGAGTGTCAGGATGATTGCAGAAGAAACGGGCTTGGATAAAAATGCAGTTCATAGAATTCTAACAGACCACTTGCACATGCGAAAAATTTGTGAAAACTAGTGCTGAAAAACTTGTCTGTGGAGGAGAAAGCAAACCGGTTGGAAATTTGTCAGGATTTGCTGGGAAGACTCGATATTGAGCCAAATTTTTTGGATAAAGTAATAACAGGAGATGAATCATGGGTGTTCGACTATGATCCCGAGACCAAACAGCAAAGTGAGGAATGGCACATAAAAAGTTCTCCTTGTCCGAGAAAAGCACACATGAGCAGATCCAGGGTGAAAACTATGATTACTGTTTTTTCCGACAGCCATGGCATTGTGCACAATGAATTTTTACCTCCAGGAGAGACTGTTAATCACGCCTTCTACAAAGATCTCTTGGAACAACTTTGAGAACAAGTCCAGCGAGTCCAAAGGGACATTGCAGATGATTGGGTGCTGCACCACGATAATGCGCCAGCTCACACTGCGCTTTCAATTCAAGAATTTCTGGTGAAGAAAAACATTCCCATACTTCCACATCCTCCCTACAGTCCAGATCTAGATCCGTGCGATTTTTACCTCTTCCCTAAGTTGAAATTAGAGTTGAAGGGTCATAATTTTGGGACGATGGAAAACATACAAAAAATTGTAACCAATGAGCTACACACACTTATGGAAAATGACTTCCGGTACTTCTATGATCAGTGGAAAAAATGTTGGAACCACTGTGTAACTTCCCAAGGGTCATACTTTGAAGGAGATAACTTGTAATTTCAGGTGAGTCCAATAGACATTTAAATAAAAAACCAGTACACTTACTTTTGGGACAACCCTCGTAAGTCATGATGAAAATAAAAATAATATTATTGGGTAATGCACACATACCCCGGAAAGTACTACAGTAGAAGTACAAAACATTCAACATGGGAAATAACATGTACCATACATTGTAACTACACAATGTCTGAAACACTATACACCATAGAAACATCATTTGTTTCAGGCATATAATTGTAAGTACTCTGCATAAAGGTGATAACAACCACTACTATTGCTGGTATTGATAAAAATAATAAAAGTGGCAGTTTGCTGGTATGTGTAATCAGTATTTGGAGCTGCAGATGATATCTTGACACAGCAACATGTAAATCAAGAGCAAAGTATTGCAAATAAATATATGTTATGTTGAATTCATATATATTAGACATGTTTGTTATTATGTCCACAAGACCATATAATCTATTTCTTTCACACAAATTTCAATATTATATCCCTACTATGGCTAGGTCACTTGTGTGATCTCTTACTTTAAAATGTTCAAATTAAAGTGCTGTATGTATTTCTCATCTTCGCACATGTTACATAACTCACCCACATGAACATACTTGGTTTGACTGTGAATGTAAAAATTAAGCAATGCCTCATTAAGCAAATTTCTTCAGCATGTTACTTTCTCTCTACTGAATTTTAATATTTTATTTATGTTTCACAAAATAAAAGACTATTATCTAAGGAAGTATATGTACCAATCACTGAACCCATTACAACTTTTAAAGCTACTATTATTCAATGTGAATTTCAAAATTTGCATGCAGGCACAGCTGCGAAGTGTGGAATTGGAACAAGTTACAGCCTAAACACAACGGTCTGTATTTCAGAGGCCAATACGTCATGCTGTAAAATGTCTCCATGGGCTGGCTGTAGTTACTACAAAAAACATTTTACCAGCAACACTTGCGAGTATTTTAAATGCGTTTTAAATTGTAAACGAACAAAAATTATTTCGAGTTCCAACGTTCAGAACAGAATTTGTATTCCCCAGAAACAAGTTCGAGGATTGCATTAGATTCTATGCAAATGACTGTCCGTTAGTTTAGCTTCATATTATGGAGAGACAAATGGTCTCATCAATCGTCAACAAAATTACGCACTATACACTGCTTTATAAACATTTAACACGTTATGTTTTCTAAATAAATTACCGCGAGTTTGTACAGCATCCACTTTTGACGATGGAATAATGGAAAGAAATGACATCACACTGCCTACAGTTCTAAATGTAAATACGAATCCGAAGCCCGAGATAAACACCAACAACATGTTGAACAGGGTATTAACAGCCATTCTTATACTGTACGCGTCTTTCACGAAAATAACTTTCTCCTGCTGCGCTCCAACGCAGACTACCACAGAAAGCTAATACGATACCATCTACGGCCTCCTACTTAGCTGTCAGTAACGGCCGGTGAAGTCACTGTTTAATTTACCGCACTGCCGCAAGGAGCACGGCGAGGAGAATCCGCACGCACACACACACGCGCGCGCGTGTAGATTATATGTGCATGCACGCACCAGCAGCACGCAAAACATAGATAATATCCAGGTGTATGAGGGTTTGACCACAGATGCTCGCATGAGGTGAAAGACAGGAAGTAGTAACATGTGGTCAAGATAACGGCCACAGATTACAGATTGGGCACAAAAAGTGCTGTGTGTAAGAAGGAGATTAACATAATAGATTTCTATGATTGTGTTTGGTCTGATAATTAGCACCTTACTTTGTAGTTTGGTTGGTAGCTACCCAAGTTTTGTTGGAACGTCCGTGTTTTGTCCTGTACCCCCGAAACCGTGGTGAAAGGTAAAGTTGTCCACGTCATGAAGCAGAAGTATAGCTCCACTCACTTGTACTTTAGCGCCAGGTGAAGTCGATAGGTCAAAATTACACCTCAGCTATACTGCCGAGACAAGACCCCCCCCCCCCTTCGCTTTTTCCATTGAAAGGAGGCTGTGTGGGTCAGTCTGGAGCACAAATTAATACTAGTGGTCTGGAGGTTATAACGAGCAAAATCTTTTGGCCCTGAAGGGAAACAAACCCGTTGTCTAGTCACGATACCCACTGAACTTCCATAGCTCCCTGACACTTTGTGGCTATAAAAATACCACATTAAAAGACGACGGCAAGGCATGAAATCCTTCCACTCCGTTGCACCTGAATATGCCGCATATACGAGTTTTGTGTGGTTGTTTGGTTTCCAATATTTAATACTATGTAATATTAATCAGTCGGGCCGACTTTTCGAACAAACCCTTCCTTCGAAATATCGAAACCACCCATGAAAGAGAAACCGTACTGTATGTACAGCAAAGAGACCTTAAGGTATTTGTGTACGAAACTGTACTCACACAGCAGCGCATCTATCCCAATTAAAAGAAAACTAGCCGTAGCACATTCCATACGCCAGTAGGCACGGATTATCCCGTAAGACTGTTGCTATTGTTTTTCCATATCCACGACACGGAAGTTAATGTGCGTGGAGACACACATTTTATCTGCGGTAATTCCACAGTGTCGGGCACAGATTATATGTTGGGTATCTTTCTGTGTATGAGATAATTAATATGGCTGTTAATTCGGCTAGTGGGCGACAGAGTTGCCTAATAGTCTTGCCCAGTTGCAAAGAGGGTACGAATGGAACATCTTTTAGGTTATGATTTGTAAAGCATGTTTGGCCTTAGACCAAGGGTAGAAGTGGATGTAGTATTCATGCCATTAGAGTAGAAACGTTTTGCAAGTCTGTGTTAAGGACTGTAATCCAAAGCCTCGTAACAGAACTGCCCAGCGTCATAAAAGTGTGCTTGTAGTGTATGTCCGTAAGCGGAAATGTGTTGGAAACGTGGTGTTAAGTTGTGATGTACCAACCTTAAGTGGAAATATGCAAACAAGGTTCGGAATTTGCGTTTGGTATAAGTCTGCAAATCGTGAACCATAGATATAGTATAGTAATTAAAAATAAAAAGGTAATAGTCTTGTGATTGGTTGAACAGCATGCCACACTGGCACATAGGGTAGCAAAGGCATAACTCCACACATTCTGAACCCTGATACTTCATGGAGGTGAGCTGTCAGTTTCACATCCTGCTGCCCCTGCTAACGTTTGGGTATGAGGCCAGGTGGGGCCCAGAGCTGTTTAGGACACTTGGGATGGGAAATAAATCGAATTCAGTAGTTGTCCAGCCTGTAGCCAAATCAGTATATTTAATGAGCAGTCCTGGCATGCAGTGTACACACAGTACCATTATTGAATCTGTCTCCAGGTAGTAGTCACTTCGGTTGGGTCATGTCTGTTGCAGCACCATTCCCATTTGTTGGTTCTTTACTTTTCATCATTGAGGTTGTCCGGTCCCTGTGGGCTATTTGCAGTCAGTGTTTGGATTCCACTGGTGTGTATTTCCTCATGATTCAAACAGCAGTTTTGCTGGGATAGCATAGTCGGTATGGAAATTGGGCTGCTTATTTGTAGTCAATATATGGATTCAATTGGTGTAGTGTATTTCGTACAGCAAATGAGCTGGGATATAAGAATATGGAAACTGGGCTGCAGGCTGGACAACAGAGGAAATGTGATTCTATTCCCAGCAGAGCAAGAGATTTTTCTCTGCTACAGAAATTTCAGACTAGCTCTGGGGTCCTCTCAACCTCCTGTTCCTTGATGGGTAGAAGTGGTTCTCCTTAGGATAAAGCAGCTGGGAAATGAAGCTGACCACTGGCCTGTAACTAGTGCTGAGGTTAAGAATGAGAAGATATGCATGGCTGTAGGGGGATCCATTTGTTGCCAACCTGTGCATTACTCAGCATTGCATGGAAGCTGTGTAATCTGTGGTTCCTAGTTGCTGACATTTTCTGTTTGTGGCATGTAAGGCATGGTTGTGGGTCTCTGTTCCCTAGCACACTTCCGCCCTCCCCTCCAACCTGATATCTTGCGGCATGCTTTTGTTAAAAGCCCAACTCTAGGTTTGGGTTGTGTGAATGTCTGCTAGGGGTGCTCCCCTATACTCCTGTCACTCATGACCATTCTTGTGTCTGTGGTGGCCAGCATTCTTTCTGTGAGCTTGTGGTAGATGTTGGTTACAGTTATGACTGTATCTCTATCTTTCATTGTCCCTGTACCATGTTTGTATAAGGGATGTGTGATGGATGTTGGTTAGGTGTTTTGATGCATCTCTGTACTGTTTGGTGTTACTGTACCATGTTTGTAGTGTGTATACTTGATGGATGTTGGATATGGTTGTCTGTGTCTCTCTGTTGTTCACTATTCCCATATCATGTTTGTACTGTGCACATGTGACATCAGTTACACCTTCACTCTCCCCATATGCCTTTATAGCATGCACAAGGACAAATTTACATTTCCCTTCAACGTATGCTAAATGCAGCTGCTACAAGAAGTGTTGTCATAAAGTCAGGTGAATATTTTTTGGCATACTAGTACCATGCAGATACAATTAACAGCTATATGAAAAAATCTGAACATCATGTTCAATTTGAGACAAGGACATGGAGAAAACACCTGTAAACTTAGTAAAAAGGGGAGTAAATCGGTACTGGTTTGAAGATACCTCAAAGGAAATTATTGGTGTGTTTTACACAGCAGACTGGTGTGTGTGTGTGTGTTATCAGCATGAAATCCTATGGGGCTGTTGCATTTGCTTTGATATAAGTTACCTGTGGTTCACAGACTCTGATGCAGAGGATGAAGCAAGACTGACTTTTGTGAACTGATACATTGAGAGGAAGTAATCTGAAGAAACTGACCACATTTTCATTTTGTTTAGCAGTGGATTTTGGTATCCTCTCAGTGCATGTTTAAAATCTCAGAATAACAACTATTTTTTGTACAAAAAATCTCGTTTTAATCTGCAGAGTGACATTGCATATTGAGGTATGTGTGTGCTTGTGTGTGTGTGTGTGTGTGTGTGTGTGTGTGTGTGTTACATGTTATAAGGGCAAGTAGGATTATTGGGCTCATTTTTTTTTATGAGGCACTAAAATTTCACTGATCTGTAACACCTATTCTGACATCATTTTATGAACAACTGTCTCATTACAAGAAACTAACCCCCCCCCACCAGCAAGACCGTGCCACAGTTTACATTGCAAACAACTCAAAAGCAGCCAAACTTAAATGCAGAAGTGCAGAAGAAGCACAATTCATGAAGTATTAATCATACTGAGATTTAAGTTGTATGATGTGTGGCTTATTTCAGTTCAGATTTTTCTGTTTTCTGTGATATGTAATTTTATGTCTCTTTGTTGTTAGCTTTACAAATGAATTGTGCTCAGCCATTTTTAATTATTATTTCAGGTGTATCAGCACAGTCTTTCATCCAGTGTTTCACCCTGATTCATTCAGCCTTCACTGTTCAACTTGCTACGCCTGGAGTATGTAATATAAACTTTCTTACAAATCTTTCTGGTGTTTTGATAAATTCTAAATAAGGGATTGTGGATAGAATCAATAAACTCTACTTTCCAACTGCACAGGCTTTCATTCCTTACGTTAATGTAACTAATGACATATAAATAAGATTTGGGTTTAATAATTTTTAGTAGAAATTTTATTTCACTTTGGTGCACGATATCACATAGTTGGTTACAACACCAGATATAATCAGTGGATTCCGCTGACAGGCAACATCCTATATGGGTTATTGAGCAGTGCGTGGCTCTGAGATTGGCTCTCTCTAATTGTGGGTGTGATTGTCACATCAGAATCGCAGAGCAATGACAATGTCCAGAGGCAATAAGGCCCAGTGTAATTAATGCCACATTCTCTATTTTTGGGTTCTGACATTTGGCATGAAACATTTGCAGTGTCTGAGTTGTTTTGTTTAGTGCAGCCTTGAGCATAGTGCAGTAGGAAATGATCTCAGTTATTTTCACATGCCAAGGTAAGTTGTGTTGAAGTTGATTTCTCAATGATAAATTCATAACACAGTGCGTTGTGTTACAATGAAAGTGATGATTTAAATCCTATGCACTGCATATGATGTTATTTATAGATGTATAGCAACTGTGACTGTATTCTTACTGTTCCAAGGTCACTTTCATGTGGCAGCAGGAGATTTGTGGCAAGGAACAATCATTTATTCAAACAGGAAAGGTTTGACAGTTGAGGAAACCAAAGCAGAACTTTATTCAGATCCATTTTCATACATATCTGATACTGAATGGTGTGGGCGAGTGGGTGATAGAAAATGCAATGAAAGTAAATCCATGTAAAAGTAAAGCAGTAAGCTTCATGAGAGCTTGGGTGAAGGATTCACTAAATTATTGTAGTGACTAGTATAGGCTGGCCACTTTATAGTCTTAGGGGTAGCTCCCAAAAACTGGGTGGGAGGCCGTGAGGGTTCCCTGCCACCTGAATAAATTCATCCCCTAGTAAATCACGCACAGAAACTATGTATGCCCTCCACAAATAGTATTAGCAACTTCTTTGGCTTTAACTTATTCTACTCCAAACACAAACACAAATTAAACTCGACTTAACCATTTAATAAAATTAAAAAGAAAATTACTTACTAAATCCTACTCAATCCACAAACTCTTAACTCAACCCCTAGTTCTCCCTGTTCAGTGTCTTCTACTCTATGCAATACACATTCTCTCTCTTTGTTTACGCAGGCTCCAAAACAGTTGTAGAACCTTTGCAATATACCACGTCTCACAACAATTTCAAAACCGTGCCAAAATCCACTCAAGTTCCGTCATACTCATCAAAAGGGAAAACTACTCCCCTCCATTAACACAATCAACAATTTCACTTCAACACCTACCTGCTGCAATACACAACCACCACATCTTTCACCAAGCAAATTTACTCTCACTTATAAAAATCACTTAGTGGCACAGAGGTACGCACAGCTCTAACATGTTATACAAAACAAAGCCGGGACAGCAGAGAGCTCCACCGTATATTGCAGGGTCTTTTATCACCTCACCGAATGCTGAACCCCGCCCCACAGCCTAGCTACAAGCTTCCACGCGCTGTAGGCTTGGAGGAAGATTCACACAGCGTAATTCAAATCTAAATGCTGACAAACTCTTCACACACACGACCACGAGAACAAAGGGAGATTAGTATGTGTACACAACCCTTCAAAATTGTCCAAACCTGTTTGCAACAAATTAATCAAAAAAATATTAACAATTGCAAGACATTAAAAACATAAAATTCTGCTGTCTCAATTATTCATTACCTTATTATTTGGGGGACGAAAGAATTCTGGAAGTGAGCAGTTGCAAATATTTAGGAATAATCATACACAGTGCCCTAAGGTGGGCTGATCAAGTAAATTACACAGTACAACAAGCCATGAAGGCACTTCATTTCATAATGCATATTTTCAAAAAGGGAAATAGTAATACGAAAAGTTAAGCCAACATGTCACTAGTGCATCTGTTTCTTGAATATGGGGCTGTGTGCTAGGATCCATACAGAGAAGTTCACATAAACATACTAGACTGTGTGCAAAAGAAAGCAGCTAAATTTGCAGATCATACAAGTGATTTGGTCTGGGAAACCTTGGTGCATCGTAGCAAGATGGCACGTATTTGTGCTGGATTCAAAGTGTACTCTGGAGAATGGGCATGGAGAACTACAATGGACAGGTTACAAGGACCATGCTACCTAAGCCCTGATGATCATGATTGGAAAATTAGGTCCAGGCAACAAAGAACATATATTGGGAAATATTCCTTTGTAAATAGGACCATCAAACTCTGGAACCAACTATCTGCAGAGGTGCTAGTGACTTTTCCCTGTAGATAACATATTTTTAAAAAGAGGGTTAGGGAAATAATTATAGGTGAAGTGAAAGGGTTTGAAGCTTGATGATAAAACATCAAAAAGTAGAGGGAATTGAAAAATTGAGAGTGATGTGAAGTGAAGTGAAGTGAAGTGAAGATATTTGGTGCAATATGTGTATTATCATGGACTTAACGTAGTTTGTATGTGGGCTATAGTACAGTATGTACGTAGAAAAGACCAACAAGATGCACACTTTTCATTAATGATTTAATTCAGTTATATTGTCTTTGACATGTTCTGAACAACTAAGTGTTTATCATCATGAAGAGTGTACAAGCAGCTCTGCGGTATTTTGTCACGCATCTAGTCGCTGTCAGAATGTGTTTGATAGATGCATGATAAAATACCTTAAAGCTGCTTTACAGTCTTCCTGATGATGAACAATTAATTGTTAGAAACATATCGAAGACAGTATAATTGAGTTAAATCATTAATGAAGAAGTGTGCATCTTGTTGGTTTTTCCTATATATGTATATCACGATGCACGGTTCAGAAAACGTAAAGTACAATATGTCTTGTTGTCTCATTGCTATTAGCTTTAGTCTTTTGCTCTTTGTTGTGTTTTAATTAATTGCTCTATGTTTCTTAATTATTTGTTTTATGTTTTCTTCTTTTGTATGTTTTGCTTTCTATTTTTTGTGGTCTGTGTTTTGGTGTTGTTTTGTTTATTGTTTCTTCCTTTATGTATGGTTGTTTATTTTCTATTTGTGTACAGTTGTACCAACCACTGCCACTGGGTGCAAACCCAATTGCAGTTAATAAATATCATATCATATATATCATATTGTACTGAAATGGTTGACGGTAATTTACCAAAGTTACCAAATTTACACGACTCCAGTCCACCCTCTCCCATCTTATTTAAGTTCCATTTTAATAGAATCATCCCATCTACACCTAGGTTTGCCAAGTTGATCTTACTTCTAGGTTTTCCTACCAAAGCCCTACATGCATTTCTCTTCTCCTGCACAGTGTCATGTTCTTCATCCATCTTATCTCCCAATCACCCAGTACATATCATGAAAGTCCTCTTTATCCAGTTTTCTCAAGTGTCCATTTAAGTCCTACCTCTGAGGCCCAACCAGTTGGGTTGTACAGTGGAATGGCGGCATTTTTACTTCACAGTAGGAACTAATATCTTAAAAGAATATATCAACAAACTTTACGCTACACAAGGTTGTCTGGCATGCTAAGTGTAACAAAATTTTTCCTTCATCAGATACAGTGGTGACGTTGAATCTTTAAGTTGAGGTCAGCGAAAAATCTGACACTGAAACAGGTGACAGATGGAGAAAGAGTGATAAAATCCAAATGTAGAATGATTTTTAGGGAACCCAGGTGTGAATGTAGATATAGATAACCATTCAGACTTAACAGAGTGTTAGCACTGTGGTTGGAGATGACCTCTTTAAAAGTTTGCTGAGCATTCAAATTTGTGTCATTGGCATAATGCAGACAAATGCTAAGTTTCCCCCTCATCCTTGAAATGGACTACCATTACCACTGCAGAATGAAAAAAAAAAAATCTTGGGCCTTTTACTTTTGATGGACCAAGTTAGAAAAGAAAATTTGAAAGACAGATCTACAGATCCCACAGTAGCTACACCAGTATTGTCACAAACAATGGGCAGAAATCATGTGAGGTAATATGGCAAGCTTGGCATTTACGTGATAACAGCCAACTAAAAACTGATTCATCTAGACTCTTCAAAACTAAACCCGTCTGTGAATATCTCCATCAGAAGTTCAGATTGGTGTACAATCCAGGACAAAAAATGTGGGTGGATGAAGAGATGATCCCACAGAGGGAATGTCTGAGATTTCGAATGTACAACCCTGGCAAAATTACAATGGAATGTTAGTTTGAATGCTTTGTGAAGCAAAAACAGGATATGTTTCTAATATGGGGATACGTTTAGCAGAGGGTAAGAAATTGAATGACAGGGTAATGTCGGTACTAGAAAACAACATCCACCATCATGTGTACCAAGATAATTTTTATAATAGTGTGAATTTGGTGGGAATCCTATAGAAACATACAGTCACAGGATGTGGCACAGTGGGGCCTAACAGAGGCATTCTGAAAGACTTGGAGAAAGTGATAAAACAGCTGAAGAGAGGACAATCTTTTCGCAGAAAGGGTGATGTGTTGGTGCAAGTATAGAAAGACCTTAAGAGATTAGTTTGAGAATGATAAGTACCATACATGCATTGGACCATATCAGTACAGGAAAGAGAGATAGAAGAACAATGAACAAATAAATAAACCAAACTGTATAGTGCAATATAGTAGATACATGAAAGGTGTAGATCATGCAGATCAGTACCTGAGCTGCTATTCAGTAGGGTCTATTCTGCACACACACACACACACAAAAACAGAATGAAACAGATACATTTGTGAATTCTGTGTTGTGCCACTTCACAGAGGAAGGTGCTTTGAAAAGTATCACGCCTTCAAACTTTATTAGGCTATATTTGTGCTGCAAACACCAAATGACATCATGGTGTATCAATTGCAACACAGAAGTGTATATAGAAAAATCCTATGCTTTAAATCTTTAAATGCCTAGAAATGTTGAGGACTGGGGTATTTAATCTAAAAGGCCTCACTGACATGCAACTTGTGAATGCATTTCTAATTATAGGAATCTGAATGTTTTCAGACCCCCTTTTAGAAATTATTATTATTATTATTATTATCATTATCATCATCATCATCATTCTTAATTTTGTAATTTAACTTTGGACAGAACCACCATCATTCTGCTTTTAATTATTGGGAATGTGGCATGACAAACCTGGGCTGAGAGGAAGTGTAATTCAATATAGTGAATGGTGCATCCCCAAATATTTCTTTAATTTTTGTAATTTACTGTAAATATACTCCCTTGTGTAGTTGTGCGTAGTTGAAAGCAATTTTAGTAAACTGGTGTATATACACTTGAGTTGTTTGCAACAGTCATCATTTAGGAATCTGCCTTCCCAAGCCAGAATCAGTACAAGTAACCTAAGCACACCATCTATTCAGCACAGGAAGGTGATTTGGTGGCAGCTAGTTTAATACAGGGCCAATCAAGCCTATGCTAGGGCACACTTACCAACGGAGGGTAACTCCATGTCAGGAAGGGTGCTAGTACCCCTCGGAAAGGGAATAACACCACCATTATATTAATTTTTACATAATGTAAATTTATACCCCATTGAAGTGCACAGCCAGGCTTGGCTCGTGTGTTGAACTCTTGTGCAAGTGGTCATATTAAAACTAGTCAGGTCATATGAATCCTAGTCGGTTCATTATGACTTGTAAGAATGTCACGTATCTTCACCACCACCATCACAGGACAACAATATTGATGATGGTGTCAGTGATATGTCTTAATGGGAAGAACTATCTATCTAAGAACGTGGTTTTGTGTTCATTAAATTTGTTGGACATATTCCAGAAATCTTAGACTGTCACTATTTTGTAGTTGTTGGCTTGTAAACATTACTATGTACAGAATTTGTAGGTACGATTAAGGTGGATCTGCATATTAAGTTTAATGCCTACATCTGATGGTATATTACTTATTACCATTAAACCAGAAATATTGATTTCATACAGCCACCATTTTGTGATGTTTCAATCTATGAAAAAATTACCAGAACAGAAGTTGCAAATGTTTTGTAGATTATGTTGCTATTATCTCACAAGGTTTTTGTCTGCCAGGTTATAGCCACAGATAACAGAAAATTAGAATGGTGTGAGGTTGGTATGGTCTCTGGTGCCATATTTTTCATATCAAATTTCGTAAAAATTGGCCAGTTGATTCAGGTGTCAAAATTGAGGAATAAATATGGGCAGCATATTGATCTCTTAAATCTACATGTTTTACTTAAGAAGGAAAGTAGCCCAAAAAAGGTCATGTTGCAAAGTTATTGGGAGGTGTATAGGCGGCTCACCTGAATTCATTATTTGCACTCTGACTGTATACAGGATTTAGTAGAGTTTTTAAACTTCCCACCTTTCATTGACATGAATGAGAGTTAATTTAGCTTCATTATAATAACTTGAGTATGATTTCCTGTTGTACCACTGAATTTTCTGTCAAAAGTTAATTAAACAATTTTTTTTTCTTCTTCTTAAGGGAAAGAGTCCAGAGTTCATTAACCAGGATGACCAGAGTCGACGATGGCTGAATGATTTTCACACAAAACCCTTTGCTGTTCCTCTGAGTTTGGAAATTATTGATCGTAAGTTTCACATCAGTTTACTGAGACATGATTGTGGAAAAAATATAATTGTAACATTTTTGGAATGCACATAATGTATATTCAGGGGTGTACAATATGCTGGGTGCCAGGTGACCTGAACAATTACATTTCATATGGTGGTGTGTAATATTTTCAGCACACTTTTTTTTAGCGTGTAAAAGGTTATCAATTCACCAGGTAGCCTCTGATAACGGTAAGGTTCACAGGTCATTTCAGGATTGTGGGTCCTCAGTATAGAAACTTCTTCATGTCATTTGTCTGTTACATAGAATTTGGAGGTGGCTCCAAGATTTTTGGAAAATTAGTGGACCCCTGCACTTATTATCTGATTTGAATGTATGTAGTTGGGGAAAGTGTTGTTGTATCAAATCTTCTCACATGAAATGTATTTCATATACATATGGTGTGCTGAAATAGTTTCTGATATGAATATCTTTTTCCATACAAACAAGTTTTTACAATCAGTGTCCCCATCAGAGTAGTCTCCTTGGAACTTCATACAGTTAGCCCATGTGCCTCATTATTCATACCATTTTGGGAAGTGCAGTGTGTGAAACTTGGAAAGGGCATCCTGCAGTTTTGCTTGAATCATAACAAAATTAAATCTTTTTCTCTTTTATGCCAGTTTGAGGTCTGGTGAAAGAGAGGAGTCATGTGGTGCTGAATATTGTGAATGGAAAGTTGTGGAATGACATTCATTTTGTTTTTAGTCAGAAATTCATGCACAGACAGAGTGAGGAGAGGTGTTGCAATGATGGAGAAATCAATCCCCTAATTTCCATTTTTCAGGCCGTTTTCGCTACAAATTTTATAGCAGATGCTGCAAGGCTTAGTGTAGTAGTGTTAATTTACAATTTATCCATGCAGAATGGTCATAATGCACAACTTCTATAAACGTTGGAAACAAGAATGTTTAATGTTCTTCACATTTGGGTGAACTTGTGTTGCTTTTTGGCTGTGGAGGTGATGGACTCTTCCATGGAGATGACTATTCCTTGGCTGCTGGGTCATGCCTGTCAAGCCACATCTCATTATTTGTGATTATGTTCGATGGGAATTCTGGGTCTCAAGCCTGTCTAAAATATCTTGGCACATATTGACATGTTTCTCCTGCTCGTCACTCAGGAGGTGGGACACTAATTTGGCAGGAGTATGTTGCGTCTTCAGATTATCTTTCAGAATGCTCTGATTGGGCCCGGATATTCCTGACGTGGTAGCCACTTCACAGTTAGGGTTTGTATTTTCATCTGTTTTGCTCATCAATGGATGTCTTGGGTGTCTGGAATCTTCATTGTTGGGTCACACATGTTTTGAATGGCAGTGACATTGAAAAACTTGTGTTGTTCCTGTTATCTGCTGTCCAGAAGCTTCTCTCAACATTTCAGAAGCTTCTGTAGTATCTTCCCCAATTTAAAGTAAAATTTGTTACAGACACACTGTTCTTTCAACTCCGCCATTTTCTAGGTGTGTCAGAATTGCAAATGGAATAACACACACTTGTACTTAACATGATGTTACTGAACAGTGACCTGTGCTACATCCATATTCAAAGCAGGCAGTGGCTCAGCAGGCTACTCTGTATACCTAGTAGTAGAAGTTAATGACTACAGCAGTGGTGTCATCTCACAATCAGTCTGGAAACTATTCTGTTGCACAGTGCATACTGGCCAAATATTGGAATTTCAAATACACATTTTTATTACTGATATTTTTAACTTGTTATGGTGTGATTGAAGTTGGGGCTTCAGATTGACAAGAGAACTGTATGTTTGAATGACATTGTTTTTTCTTTTGTACTTCCATTTTATGTTACCTAAAGGAATACTGTCTTGCAGTGTGCTTTTTGTCACATCTTTATATGAAATCTCATATTTCTTTCTTCTGTGCTGCATGAGTTATCAGGGTCAAAGAGATAGTTAAATGAAATGTTCACATAGCAGTTCTTCTGTTCCTTCTTTTACAGTCTGTGAATATAATGCTAAAAATTAAGTTGCATGTTTACATTTACAATGTTATTGTTATTGAATACAGGAAGTTAAAAGGTATTAGGTTGAGGTTACCCCTAATGGTATATGTTCATATTAAATGTTGTGAAAATTAGTTGGTTTGAAAGTTATGGAAGCAGTGCAGACAACGTGGGAATGACATATGACAGTAATGTCGAATGGTATATGTTCCTGTTTTGTGAAAATTGGTTGGGTTAAAAATTATGGAGCCAATGCAGATGACATGGTGTCTCATAAGACAGTATTTTTCCTTCAGGACAGAAAGTAAAGTAGGCTAGGGATAATGTGTTGTTCATTTTATTAATGTGTGCAGAGTAAAAAGATGCATGGAAAAGAAAACTTCTGTAGTATGTACATTTCACAGAAGATTATGGTCATGGTAGAGTGAAGGAAGTTTGTGAACTTTGGTCTGTGTGAGCGTATTTCTGATTCTGATGGGTTTTACTGTCACCTTGGACATATTCTCTTCTGATGTATGTTTATTAATTTAGATGTGTAGTAGAATGTTGGCAGATAACAGATTCAGAACTGGTGGTAACAGTAGGAATTTAAAACTTGAATGTAATCTGCTGTTAATTTCATCATGAATGTTATATTGATATTGCCAGATCCCAGTTATTTGAAGAATTTCTGTACCTTAATGTATCATTGTTTTTGGCTATGCCATGGCTTAGGTGGCTGTTTGCCTGCCTCTCATGATGTAGGGCTGGGTTTGATGCGAGGCCTCTCCATGTGGGATTCATGGTACAATGGGACAGGTTTTCTCTGAGTATTTGGTTTTCTACTCTATCATTCCACCAGTGCTCTGTACTCATCCAGTTATCTAGCACAGATGCTGTATAATCCTAGCAATTTGCAGTATTAAATAACTTGTACAGTGTAATTCATTATAGTTATTAAACTCATTTATAGATGGAGGAAGTAGAATTATGTATTTTATGTCGGATTATTTTCAGCAAACCGCTATTCTTGTTTGCTGATACCTCATTCTCCTGGGGCTACTGTGGACCTTGCAAATAATAAGGACCTGGGCCAGATCATATTACAGTTCATCAGAGACAAAAGTAAGATCAGTCATACTATTACTGAGATTTGAGGGTCTTGTCACTGTAGATGTATGTTTATTAATTTAGATGTGTAGTAGAATGTTGGCAGATTACAGATTCAGAACTGGTGGTAACAGTAGGAATTTAAAACTTGAATGTAATCTGCTGTTAATTTCATTGTGAATGTTATATTGATATTGCCAGGTCCCAGTTATTTGAAGAACTTCTGTACCTTAATGTATCATTATCAATGTTATGGCAGACTCCACTCATTTGGAATGTGATGCCATCTAGCTGGATAGATGATTGCCAAAGTTACAGGGGAGCATCTCCTTCCATTTATAGGTTTCAGCCCTGAAGTTGGAACCATATGTTCATCTGAAATCCTGTTAACAGTTTATCAGACTATAGAGCAGCACATCCTAGAATTAATCCTATTGTTGACAGTTATAGATACAGGGTCTAAACACCTTTTGCCGTTTGCTGAGTAGTCTTTAGTTTTAATTCCGTTGACTCCCGCTCCTATAATTGGTCAGTAAGTTTATGTTTTATAGTAAAGGAGAATCTTCATTTAATTTTGTCATTACAGAGTTGATATGTGCCATTGGTCTTGGAGTAGCAGGGTTATTGTCTGCACACAGTGACAAGAATTTGACCTGGGGGCTGAAAGCATATTCATTGACAGGGGTGAGTAAAAGTTTCTGCTTGTACTTATTTCTGTGAAAGTTGATGATGTCATGGCAGTGTGTATCAAGATTTTGGTCATCTGGAATGTGATGCCATGTATTTTGGTAGATGGATACTGATGCTTCACAAGAGTACCATACTACTGTGTTTTGTCACATGTCAGAAGGCTAATCTCAGTCACTCTGTCTGCATGTTATGCTTCTTGAAATAATGGTATGTTAGTCCATCAAATGAGCCTGTGATTCATGGAAGGGAGAAGTAAAGTGAAACATTGTAATTGATTGTAATTGAATTTAATATTCCCCAAAACTAATTTGGCTAAATGAAACCTTCATTGCAGTTCATTTTTGGTAACATTTTCCTGACTCATTTCCTATTTAGATTACAGGCAAGTCTAGTTTTACTTGAGGGTTACATTTCCTGAAAAAGTCACGCAAATTGAAATTGTGCCAATTGAACACAAAATTCCCATTCAAAACTGTATTTCCTGGGGGTTAGGGTATTGACATCATCATCCTGTATAGTGTATGACTATACCACTAGTGGACTTGTGGACCCGTAGTGTATACAGTATACATACATATGACTATGGTATATATATATATATATATATATGTATAGAAATAATCATGCATATATATATATGTATATATAATTTATTGTTATTATTATTGTTGCATATATTTAACCAAAATCGACTCAAACCATAGCCAGTCCACATACCTCCCTGCACTGGAAACAACACACACACACAAATACACGGTAAGCACATTACATAATCTGATATTGATCTTCCGTTACTTTAACTATAATTGTTTTAACTATAACTAATGACTTTATATACACTAATACTTATAATGCCAATGATTATTTACAGATATGCTGCCACGTCGCTCATAATAATGAAATATTCATAATTTTAACATGTGACTTTAGCAAGGAACAATACGTGCTCCCTGTAGGTGATACGTGATACGCTATCAAAACATGTAGGAGCGTCTTAAGTGTTTTAGTGTAAATAGTTTGAAACAAATATATGATATATAATTAGTGCATTTGTTGGTGTGTAATATTCAGTGAACATTGAAGGTACGTAGGTGGGCTGATAAGTTTTGCCTCCACTGTAATATTTTTATTTACATTAGACATATCTGGATAAAACCGGTTCTGTGTAGTCGCATGGTATCTGTCTTCTATCGTACGTCACCTTGAAGACACAGATGTTTACAGTCCTCACCCATTGCACATCGAAATGGAAGAGTCTTCAGACGTTCGGTTCAAACAGCGTTCTGTTATTGAATTCTTAACCGCAGGAAAAGTTTCTCCAATTGAAATTCACAGACGAATGCAAGCCGTTTATGGTGATTGGTGTGTTGATGTGAGTACAGTAAGACGTTGGGTAAGGCGGTTCAAAGATGGAGA
>JGI20166J26741_11652251_pt1 | contig 22531 bp, 21 predicted proteins | sample TergutCu122P5_FD_26741 | JGI IMG/M metagenome (IMG submission 26741)
GCGAACCCCGCTCACCTTTCCGGCAATACCCTTCACATTCCGCCTGTTTTTAAAATCCGAATACTACAGTTATATTACGTTTCCATTTTGCAAAAAAAAAGAAAGTTTATCCCTGTTGCGTTCGATACGTGACCGTGGAGTTATCTGTCAGAACTGAACAAGTCATCAACGGCAAGCTGATAACGAACCGTCAGCTGGAGACCCTCGCGGCTGTTGCAAAGGCAGGGAGCAAGACGGCGGCGGCAAAGAAGCTGGGTATATCCGTTCCGGTTGTCCATAGGTACATTGCGGCGATCGAAGAAGCTGTAGGTTCTCCGATCACAATATCGACCCCGGCGGGAACGAAACTCAACGAAGAAGGCATGAGGATCCTGGAAACCTATGTTACAACGGAGCTAAGATGTTCCGACGACCATAATTTCACGGTTTGCTGCAGTCCGGTCACAGAGGATCTTATGATGTCCGTACTTTCTGCGCTTAAGATGACCGACGTGGAGTTGGTGGTATCGGACGATCTGCACAATATCAGGATGATGAGGGAGAATCTGGCGGATTTTGCGATCATCGATGATCCGCTGTACCTTTTCGACGCCGAGGAGTTCGAAGGCACCGAGATAGGATACATGGGGATGGTTTTCGTTGACAACGGACCGTCGTTCATCAGATACAGGTATGGCGCCCAAAGGGTGGCATTCATGTTCCTTGACACGATGGGCAGGAAGTATACCATCGATTCAGAGACATTCTCCCTTCCCGAGCTGATCGGGTCGAAGAAGAGCTACTTCGTCGATGAATTCCTTCTGCTAAGAAAGGGGATAAAGATGAAGAGTGCGATAGACCCAAAGGTTTTGAAGCATGCCATCACAGCGATCTATCGTAGAGAGGACAAGACCGTGGCCAGGCTTATCAGGGCGCTAAAGGCCAGGAACATAAAATAATAATATTACCGTTTAAGGTAACATCATTTTGGTGTATGTCTCCCTTTTATATATTATAATGGTCGTGTTCGTCTCAGGTGATTATTACGGAGATAAAACCAAATCCGGAGTTTGAGAAACAAGTTGCAGACAACGGAGGCGCAGACGTAAAAATGTGCTTCCAATGCGGAACCTGCACGGCAAGCTGCCCATCGGGAAGGCGCACATCATACAGAGTAAGAAAACTCATGAGACAGACACAGCTCGGCCTCAAAGAGCAAATACTTAGCAGCGAGGAGCTTTGGGATTGCACAACATGCTACACATGCGTCGAGAGATGCCCCCGCGCCGTTCCTATAGTAGACATCATTACCGCACTCAGGAACATGGCGGTCGCAGAAAGCCATATTTATGAGAACCACAAGAAAACGGCAACAAACCTCTACAAACTAGGACACACAGTCACAGTCCAGGACAAAATAGAGAAGCTCAGGGTCGACCTTGGCCTCGCGAAGACCCCCCCGACCGTGCTCGCAAACAAGAAAGCGATGGAAGACCTCGTTAAGCTGATGAATGCGACCGGATTCAACAAGATCGTGGAGTGATCACAATGACAAAATACGCATTTTTCCTGGGTTGCATAGCGCCGCTCAGATACCCCGGACTGGAGAAGTCCACAAGAGTAGTTGCCGCAAAACTTGGCATCGAACTCGTCGAACTTGAAGACGCAAGCTGCTGCCCGGCACCGGGTGTGATAAAATCCTTCAGCAAGGACACATGGCTCGCCGCCGCCGCAAGGAACCTTGCTCTTGCCGAGAAACAGGGACTTCCGATAATTACGATCTGCAATGGTTGCTACGGATCCCTCTTTGAGGCCGCACACGAGCTCAACAACCACGCCGATGTGCGCGCAAAAGCGAACAAGTTCCTCAAAGAGATCGGAATGGAGTACAAAGGGACCACAAAGGTCTATCACATGGCCGAGGTCATGTTCAGAGAGGTTGGAATCGACAAAATAAAGGCAAAGGTAACGAAACCTCTCGACTACAAGATAGCGACATTCTACGGATGCCACTTCCTGAAACCCAGCGACATAAAGAAGATCGACGACCCAGAGAACCCCCACATGCTGGATCAGCTTGTCGAGGCGACCGGATGCGTCAGCGTTCCGAGGAAACAGAAATACCTCTGTTGCGGAGCGGGAGGAGGAGTCAGGGCCGCTTTCGGAGACGTAGCAAAAGAGTTCACCAAGACGAACCTGGAGAACATGAAAGAATCAGGCGCAAAATTCATTGTCGATGTCTGTCCGTTCTGCCACCTTCAGTTCGACTCGTCCGAGAAGGACCTCGGGTTCAACATCCCCGTCATCCACCTATCGCAGCTCTTCGGCATCGCAATGGGAATGAGCGAGAAAGAACTCGGACTCTCGGCGCACCTTGTGCCCGTAAAACTCTAAAACAATAAAGGGGCGGAAGCCCCGATCTTTATATTTTGTTATAACAGAAGTACCAGCGTACCTATTACCAGCAAGATCAGGCCTATCAAAGCAGGCCTCGACAGCCTCTCCTTAAGTATCAGGAAGGCAAAGACCACCGTTACGACAATGCTCAACTTGTCTATTGGCACAACGATGCTTGCCGGGCCGTTCTGCAATGCATTGAAAAAACACAGCCACGAAAGCCCGGTCGCCACTCCGGAAAGGATTAAGAAATTCCAATTCTTCCTCTCTATCTTCTTGATATCTCTTTGTCTCTTCTGAATAATGACGATAAGCCAGGCCATCAAAAGCACAACTATCGTTCTTATGGCGGTCCCAAGATTTGCTTCTACACCCTCGATGCCAACCTTGCCGAGTATCGATGTCAAGGCGGCAAAGAATGCCGACAGGCATGCGAATATTATCCAAGATCTCCTGTCAGCCGGAGTTTCGATGTCAGCTTTTGTTCTTTGGATCATAAGGAATGTTCCGAATATCATCAGGATCATTCCGGCGACCGTCCATAACGTGATGCCCTCTCCCAAGAAGATGAACGCAAGCACCATCGTCAGCACGGTGCTGCTCTTGTCTATCGGGGTGACCTTGTTCACCTGCCCGATCTGGATGGCTCGAAAATAACACAGCCACGACGCACCCGTTGCCAGCCCCGACAATATTAGGAAGGTCAGGGTATGTGTGCTGATATCGGAGATAGTGCTCTGAGAACCTACGGCAAAGACCACCATCCATGCGAACCCGAGGACAACGATGGTCCTTAATGCCGTAGCGAGATTGGAATCCACGCCTTTAAGGCCGATCTTTGCCAGTACTGATGTCAGACCGGCAAATAAGGCGGAAGCGAATGCAAAGATTATCCAGTATTCCATGGCTGAGTTCCTTATTATCTATTGATAAGCGGATTAAAAGGTATTTGCTATGCTCTATGTGCAGGGCCGTTGAATCGTAATAAAATATTGAAGGTTTCTGAAGAGCAACTTCGTTGTAAAAAGGCTTTAATAAACAGTAGAGATTGTCAATTGGTAAAATTGAAAAGTACCTATAATATTGCAAATGAGGAGACCGGTTGTGTTTTCGCAGTTTATTGAGGTCTATCTGTCAATTTTATTCGTGCCTGTTTTTGCCGGACTCCTGATAGGCATTGTCCGGCATAGGATCGCAAAATACACATCGACCGCATTTTGTTTAATATCCTGCGCCGCCGGCATATCGGCATATCCGATGTTTTTGTGGTATGGAACGATAGAATACACTTTACCGATACACTCCGCATGGGGGTCATACTCTGTTCTGATAGACGGGATCACCTCGATGATGATCACCGTTTCCTCTGTTGTATTCTTCATGATCATCCTCCACATGGTCCGTTCCGGGTCTGCACCCGACAGATCGGGGTATTATGCGCTCATGTGCGCACTGTTCTTGTCCTGCGTACTTGCAATGTGTGCGAACAATGTCCTTTTGTTATTGATATCGTGGGAGATGATCACACTCACAACTTTCCTGATGGCATACAGCAAGAGAGGGGACGGAGCCAGATGGAAGTTCTTGGTCATAACGCACTTCGGCGGCCTGATGATCGTGTCGGCATTTTTGATAATGTTCACGTTCGCCGGAACAGATATTCTGTCCGATTGGAACGGTATCGGTTCAGATATGGGCGCTCTCATGTCGTGCGTTGTGGCGGCACTGTTGTTCCTGGGGTTCGGAACAAAGCTCGGATTGGTCCCATTCCACGTCTGGATGTCCGATCTTTATGCAAAAGCGCCGACATACACGTCTGCCATGCTTTCCACGGTGTCCTCCAACGTTGCTGTTCTCATATTGCTGAAAGGGATATTCAGATATCTCGGAGTGGGCGAGGACATGTATGTTCTTGCGATCCTGCTCATGGTGTTATCCTCGATGACTGCGATATGGGGGGCTTTGGAATCCCTTATCCAAACCGAACCCAAACGTATATTGGCTTACTCAAGCGTTGAGAATATGGCATTGGTGATGCTTTGTCTGTCCTTTGCGATGCTTTGCGGGACGGGAGGATCAATAGATCTCGTGACGATCGTCCTTATCGCGGGGCTGCTCCATACCATAAACCATTCGGTCTTCAAAGCCCTGGCCTTCATGACGGTCGGTACCGTAGAGGATTCCACGGGCGAGACAGCTATTGAAAAGATGGGAGGGCTGGCCAATGTTCTGCCTGTGTTCTCTTTCATTGCGCTCATTGCGGTCCTGTCAATGGCGGCCATACCTCCTTTGAACGGGTTCGCAAGCGAGTGGATGATGATACAATCGATCATGGCGGGAGAGGTCGCCGGGGTGAACGGTATAGAGCTGATACTCCCTCTCGGAGTGGCCGTCATCGGCATCAGCGGAATGATGGCGGCGGTCTCGTATGCCCGCCTTTACGGATTCATATTCTTGGGAAGGCCCAGATCGAAATCTGTCGCGAATCCCAAGAAGATAGGCAAGACGTCATTCGTCCCTATGGCCGCACTTGCCGGCCTGTGCATAGTAATGGGGATATTCGCCATCGATATCATGAAGCGTCTCGGAAATGCGGTAGGGGATCTCTTATCATCCCCCTTCTCCGAAGAATACAGCGGACCGTTGCTCGGTACTCTGAACCTGCCGGTCTTGGCCGCCATATTGGTATGCATAACAGTCGCAGTTTACCTTGTCCTGAGAATACGCAAAAAGGACGTCAGGGAAGAGGAGACCTGGGACTGCGGCACCCGGCTCGAAGAGCATATGCAGTATTCATCTGTAGGGTTCACGGGGCCGCTGGTGAAAGTGTTCCACCCGTTGTACGGGGATATCATCGATATCCAGGACGATGAGGACGAAACGAATTCGAAGAATTTCTCGATACGTTATGTGGAACCGTTCGTAACATATCTGTATGAGCCAATAGGAAGATATGCGACAAGGATCGCAAAAACTATAGGCAGAATGCAGAACGGCAACGTACAGACGTATCTCGGATACATATTGATCACTCTGGTGGTCCTCCTTCTGGTGGTGGGGCTGCTGTGATCCAGGATATCATTTTCTCGGCCCTTCAGGCAGTTATAATGATATTGATCTCGCCGCTGCTTACCGGGATAATAAGAAAGCTCAAGGCATACATGCAGCACAGGAAAGGGAACAGCGTTTTCCAGCCGTATCGCGACCTTATCAAATTGTTCAAAAAGGACGAGGTCGTCTCAAGGCATTCGACTTGGCTGTTCCGTGCGGTCCCATATGTGTGTCTAAGCAGCATGCTCTTGCTTGCGTTGATGATCCCCTTCATGTTCGTGGATACGCTGGCGCCTTACGGCGATCTCATCGCCATGGTCTACATATTCACTATGTATCGTTTCATGATGGTACTCGGCGGATTGGAGGGAGGGTCGGTATTCGGAGGGATGGGATCGAGCAGAGAGATGATGATGTCCGTCCTGATAGAACCGGCCTTATTGTTGTCGGTGATGGCATTGGCCGGTCTTACCAAAGCGGGCACGGCGATAGGCGACATACCCCCCGCCATAATCGATATGGGGATCGCAGCGCTGACCCCCACGCTGATACTTGCAACATCCTCTTTCTTCATAACGCTCATGGCGGAGAACGCCCGCATCCCATTCGATAACCCCGCAACACATCTGGAACTGACGATGGTGCATGAAGGGATGCTCTTAGAGTATTCCGGCCGCGGTCTCGGCCTCATGGAATTCTCTTCCATGCTGAGGCTCACGATATTCATGAGCATACTGGGATCGATGTTCTTTCCATGGGGAATAGCGACCGACGCCGATGTAATATCGCTGATAATAGGGTTCGCCGCAATAATGGCCAAACTGCTGATAATCGTTGTTATTATTGCGGTCATCGAATCGTACATAGCTAAATTCAGACTGTTCCGCCTGCCTAACCTGTTGACCGCATCATTCGTATTGTCCCTTCTGGCGTTGATATCGCTGTACATTCTGTGAGGTATGAAAATGGAAACGACACTGACTCAAAACCTGATAGACATCTGCGCGGTAGGGATGCTGCTGCTTTCTTTGCTGGCAATGTCCACCACAAGGATGAATCAGCTGATGAATGCATTTGCCGCGCAATCGCTTTTCCTTGTGGCGCTGGCGGTCGTAATCGGAATAAGCACGGGCCACACGAATATCTTCATCGTCGGAGGGATAACCCTCGTCGTAAAGGTCATACTCATACCTTGGTTCCTCAAATACGCCTCGCAAAGGATAAAGTCGGGAAGAGAAGTGGATTCCTCGATAGGCATACCCACATCCCTGCTGATATCCGCATGTCTTATACTGATATCTTATTTCATTTCCGCACCCATTTCGGAACCATTCGATACGATAACCAAGAACTGTTTTGCGATATCTTTGTCAGTGATACTGATAGGATTGTTCATGATGGTGACCAGACGCAAGGCGATAACGGAAGCGATAGGCCTGCTGATGATGGAGAACGGGCTGTTCCTCGGTGCCCTATCGATCTCATACGGCATGCCGCTGCTCGTGGAGATAGGGATATTCTTCGACGTGCTCATGGTCGCGGTGATAGTGGGCATTTTCATGTTCCGCATTAGCCAGACATTCAACTCCATTGACACGGGATTCATGAGGAGGTTGAAAGATTGAGCCTGACGGTAGAGATCATTCTTGCGATCCCGGTGGCCACAGCATTGGTGTGCGCAGCGATCCCGTGGGCAAGGACAAGATCCATGGTATCCATAATCGGATCGCTGGCGTTGCTTGTTGCCTCGGTCCCGATGTGCATCGATGCGTTCACCGGCAAGACGACAGAGTACAGCATGTGGTATGTGGACGGGCTCTCTGCATTGTTCCTGATATTGATCGCGTTGGTGGGCTTCATGGCATCCATCTATTCCGCCGGATACATCAAGTTGGACAAGGACGAAGGCAGGATAACATCCAAGGATGAACGAATATATTCGGTCCTTTTCCACACTTTCGTGGCGGTTATGCTGACCGTGTGTGTGGTCAGCTCGTTCGGCATTATGTGGATCGCAATAGAAGCGACCACTCTGGTCTCGGCGTTCCTTGTCGGTTTCTACAGGAAGGAATCCTCCACGGAAGCGGCATGGAAATACCTTATGATATGCTCCGTGGGCATCACTCTGGCACTAATGGGGATAATCCTCATCTACGCTTCGTCGATGGCTGTATTGGGGAATGATCCCGGCGCGCTGAACTGGCCGATCCTCTACAGCGTGGCATCGGACCTCGACCCGTCCCTGCTCAAGATAGCGTTCGTTTTTGTACTGGTCGGCTTCGGGACCAAGATGGGGCTGGTGCCGATGCACACATGGCTCCCCGATGCACACAGCCAGTCCCCGACGCCTATCAGCGCTATGCTATCTGCTGTACTGCTTAACTGTGCAATGTATACGATACTGAGGTTCCAGATGATATTGAATGTCGCGGTTCCCGGATTCTCGTCAAGCCTGATGATAGGCTTCGGTCTGATATCAATGGCGGTGGCCGCGGCGTTCATACTGATATCGAAGGACATCAAGCGTATGCTGGCTTATTCCACCATAGAGCACATGGGGATAATGATGATCGGATTCGGGATAGGCACTCCGCTGGCTGTTTTCGGAGCATTGTTCCATGTCATCGCTCATTCTTTGACAAAAACATTCGTTTTCTTTGCGGCAGGCAACGTGATACAGGGATACGGCACGTCGAATATGGCTGACATAAAAGGCCTCAGGGAAAAGATGCCGTTCACGGCCTTCATGATGACCGCAGGCACTCTTGCCATTTTGGGCGTCCCGCCATTCGCTGTGTTCATAGGAGAGATATCCATATTGGCCGGAGCGTTCAGCGACGGTATGTACATTGTGGCAGCGGTAATGGTGGTGCTGATCATAGTGGTATTCGCAGGATTCCTGAGGAACGTGCTTCCGATGCTCAGCGGCGATACGAAAAAAGAAGTAAAGGATCTGAAAGGCATTTCACGCGCACTTCCCATGGTGCTGTTGCTGCTTGCGATAATCCTTCTGGGACTATTCATGCCGGAACAAATGAGAGATGCATTGGAATCGATAGCCGATGCGGTCACGGGAGGTATATTGTGAGGATCACACGCGAGATCGAAGCGTCGATAGAGGATCTGAAAGATTATGTGAGGTTCCACACGGAGCTTGGGTTCGGCATAGCGTGCATGTATGTCAAAGAGGGTTCCGAAGAGTTCGAAAGGACGTTGGAGACGATATTGGTGTCGCAGGACGAGGTCACGAGGCTGACCTCTGTGCTGAAAGAGAACAGTTACACATCATTATCGGATGAATTCCCCGCAGCCGGAATATATGAGAGGGAGATGTTCGAGATGAGCAACGTGGTCCCGCTGGGTAATCAAGACATGCGCCCTCTGAAACTCAGGAGCATTCAGGAAGGAGCATATCCTTTGCAAAAGGGCGCGAAAGAGCCGACCGGTATACGTTCGACTCCCATCCCGCGCAATGTGATAAAGGGCGAAGGGCTATTCGAGATACCGGTAGGGCCGATACATGCAGGGGTCATAGGGCCCGGGCACTTCAGATTCAGCGTCGCAGGCGAACCGATACTGACGATGCGTACCTATCTCGGATATTCGCACAGAGGTATCGAGAAGATGCTGGAAGTGCCCGCTAACAAAGATATGACCAGACTCATAGAGAGGATATCCGGGGACAATGCGATAGCACACTCCCTGGCGTACCTGCAGGCGATGGAAGGGGATGCCGAGATACCGTTGAGGGCGAGATACATCCGCACGATCTATGCGGAGCTGGAGAGGATACACAATCTGTTCGGAGGCATCAGCGGTATAGTGTTGGATACCGCACTCTCGGTGCCCGCGGCAAAGGGGTATATGCTGAAAGAACGCATGCATCGCCTTAATGAAAGAATAACCGGACACAGGCTGCTCTGGGGGACCCTGTGTCTAGGCGGAGTATGCGTAGATATCGATGAAGAGAAGGCAAGCCTGATCGAGAAGGAACTGATGCGTATGAAACTCGATGTCGATGATTTCTTCGACATGGCCACATCATCCGCTTCGTTCATGGACCGTGCCGAAACGACAGGCGTACTGAACTCGCATGACGCCGTCGAACTGAGAGCCGTCGGGCCGATCGCAAGAGGGAGCGGGATAGAGTACGACGTCAGAAAGAGCCATCCATATGAGGTTTATGACAGGATCGGTATGAAAGTGGCCACACATACCAGAGGGGATGTGTATGCGAGATTCAGGGTCAAGACCAGCGAGATATCGGAGGCGATAAGCATAATCATGCAGTGTCTGGACAATATCGAGGATGGGCCGATCTCAAGCAAAATAAAGATCAAGGACGGATTCTCGATCGGAGCGGTGGAGTCTCCCCGCGGAGAATCGATCCACTGCGTGCATATCGTCGACGGGAAGATATGGAGATATAAGATAAAGGACGCTTCGTTCCCCAACTGGCCGGCGTTGGAGCTTGCGGTCTTAGGCAACATAGTGCCGGATTTTCCGCTGATCAACAAGAGCTTTGACCTGTCATACAGCGGAAATGACCTGTGAGGTGATGAAATGAAAAGAAGATTGTTACAAGAAGCGCTTAAAAACATCGTCACACAGAACAAGGCTCCGACGGAAAGCATCGATATGATATTCGGCAGAGCGCAAAAGATGCCGCTTGCGGGAGTGGAATGCGATGAATGCGGGGTCTGTTCGAAGGTCTGCCCGTCGAATGCGATAGATACGAGCGGCGAATGGACAATAGATCTCGGCAAATGCCTGTTCTGTTGGGATTGTAGGAGGGCATGCACAAAGGAAGCTATATCTCCCGTCGATGCACCGGATTATGCCGTTTCGAGAGAAGGCCTGATATTCACAAAGAACACACCTCCGGTGAAGAACAAGGATACCTTAGACGCAAAGAAACTGAAGGCCGTCGGGAGGTCTGTATTTATCAGAGAAGTTGACACGGGGTCCTGCAACGGATGCGAAGTGGAGGTGAACGCTCTGTCCAATCAGTTCTATGACTCAGAAAGGTTCGGCATAAAGATCGTAGCATCGCCGAGGCACGCCGACGTGCTGCTGATAACGGGGCCGCTGACAAAGAACATGTATGATGCATTGATGAAGGCGGCGGCAGCTACGCCGGAGCCGAAAGTGATCATAGCGATGGGCACTTGCGCGATCTCAGGCGGGTTATTCTCAAAAGGAGAGGTAGTAGGCGAGGGTATCGGCGGTACGGTCGATGTTGACATGTATGTCCCCGGATGTCCACCGGCCCCGGACAGGCTCATTCGTGCGATGCTTACTGCCTTTGGTCTTACAGAACAAAAATGACAGTGCAGCGGGCGTTGCGCAGCACGTTCTCGGAGATACTTCCCAAAACCACGCGGTCAAGCACGGTCTTATCTCGGTGGCCGACAATTATGGTATCCGCTCCGATCCGTTCTGCGGCAGCGACTATCTCTGTCGCCGGATCCCCCGCTCCCGTCATGATGTGAACATCGACTCCTTTATCTAACGCACGCTGTTTTGCCGCTTCGAGGGATCCTTTAAGCTTAGGGAGCCCCGCATCTATTTCTGTGGCATTCTTCGTGGCCAGAGCCGATATTATGAAAAGGGTGCTTTTATAGGCAAGAGCGTGGTCTATAGCATAGTCTAAAACTCTTTGTTGCCTGCCGTCATATGCCAACAATGTTCTCATCATATTATAATCGGCAATTGAATTATAAAGCACATAGTCGGGCGCAGTCCCGATCGCCCGTGAAAAAGTGTGCTTCTGTGTGCATCCCACAAAGGTTTTATTACTAATCCTTACCATACAAGTAAATCTCTACCATGACAAGAAAAACCGGTACTGTCGTCACAGGAATAAGACTGCCTTTCATTTCACAGGGAGATGACCTTGTAGATCTTGTAGTGTCCAACGTTCTCGGTGTCAGCGAAATAAAAGAGAGCGACGTTGTCGCTGTCACGGAAAGCATTGTGGCGGTATCGCAGGGGAACTTTGCCCCGATCGATCAGATCGCAAAAGACATCGAATCGAAATTCGGCAAAGGCCAGCACATAGGCGTTGTATTCCCAATATTGTCAAGGAACAGGTTCTCCCAACTGCTCAGAGGGATCGCGAAGGGAGCGAAGAAGATAACCGTTCTTTTGAACTATCCTCAGGATGAGGTCGGAAATCCGATAATGGACCTGAAGAGATGGAACCCCTATTCTATCGACAGCGGTCAGTCCGAATATACCGGCAAAGAGTTCAGAAAGAGATACGGCGAGTACGTTCATGAATTCACGGGAATAGATTACATTCAGCTGTATGAGAGCATCAACGATAACATCGAGGTCATTTTGAGCAGGGATCCCGCGATGATATTGAAGCACACCGACAAGGTCGTGGTCGCCGATATACACAACAGGGAAAGGACAAAGGAATATCTGCTGAAGAGCGGCGCGAAGAAGGTCTTGACCCAGGCAGAAATTCTTAACGATCCAAGCAGTCAGCACGGTTACAACGAGAAATACGGCATCTTGGGGTCGAACATGTACGGCCACGACAGGATCAAGCTGTTCCCGAGGGATTGCGACATTTTCGTGCGCAAAGTTCAGGATGAATTCTTTAAGAGAACAAAAGTAAGGCCGCATGTCATGGTCTATGCGGACGGTGCTTTCAAAGATCCGCAGTGCGGGATATGGGAGTTGGCAGACCCTGTCGTATCTCCAGGATATACAAAAGGATTGGAAGGCTCGCCGAACGAGGTCAAGCTAAAGAACATCGTTGCGGACGAAAAAGACAAAAAAGATAAAAGGGCTGCGCTTGTGAGGGCCGAGGAGCATAAGGACAGAGGCACCATTGCTTTAGGGACCACGCCGAGGCAGTACACCGACCTGTTGGGAAGCCTGTCCGATCTGGTAAGCGGAAGCGGCGACAAAGGAACGCCGGTCATCCTGATACAGGGATACTTCGATAACCTGCTGACGGAATAAACGGCGTGCGGCACAATGTGGCTTCAAGATGCCACAAAGTCTCCAATGAAACAGCCACAAAGTCTCCATTTGGCCTATAACTTAAATACATAGTCTGCATTTTGAAAAATGTGAAACAATACATACCCAGGCTGTTGGAGGCAACCATAGAGGAAAAACTTGATGCAAAAGGATGCATTGTTATTGAAGGACCTAAATGGAGTGGCAAATCGACAACAGCAAAACGCTTCGCAAAGACAGTAGTGGAACTTCAAAAAAAGAAAGTGCTCAAAGATTACCAAATGTTCGTTGACATGGATGATGAAAACCTCTTTGCCGGTGAAAGACCCATAATGTTCGACGAATGGCAAAAGATCCCCGAACTATGGGATTATATACGGGCAGAGGTCGACGATACTGGGGCGCGCGGGCAGTTCATTCTTACGGGGTCTGCTAAGCCGATAGAAGATAAAGAACGCCACAGCGGGGTCGGCAGGATAGCAAAGATAAAAATGCGGACAATGAGTCTTTGGGAATCGCGGGATTCCACGGGCAGCGTTTCGCTTGCCGAACTTTTCGAGGGAGTAAATAAGATTAGCGGCAGGAACGAACACACTCTGAACAGGTTAGCGTTCCTGGTCTGCCGCGGCGGATGGCCCGATATAATGTATGACAAAGAAAAGGCTGCGTTGCAAGCATCCTTTGATTACTTAGATGTGTTGCTTAACGAAGATATCACGAAAGTGGACAATATTGTACGCGATCCGAAAAGAGCAAAAACGATATTGAAAGCATACGCACGCAATATATCCACTCCGGCGAGAATGACCACCATCCACGGAGATGTGGAACCGAACGATGCGGTGCTTGATCCTAAGACATTGGACTCGTATATTACGGCGTTTGAGAAACTATTCGTTATAGATGAGATCGAGGCATGGAGTCCGAGTCTGCGTTCTCGTACAGTTATCAGGACCACAAACATAAGGCAGTTAGCGGACCCATCCATCGTTACTGCGGTTCTAGAGATATCGCCGAGCGATCTCATCAGCGATATCAGGACTTTCGGACTGATCTTCGAGACGATGGCGATCAGAGACCTAAGAACATACGCGGAATGTTTGGGTGGGAAAGTATACCAATATCATGATGCGAATGGATTGGAGGCGGATGCCATAATCCATCTGAATAACGGTAAGTGGGGCGCAGCGGAAATAAAACTCGGCGGAGACGATAACATAGAAGAAGCGGCAAAGAATCTGCTCAAACTGAAAGAGAAAGTAAACACGGACAAGATGAAAGAACCAGCATTTCTGATGATCGTGACAGGGACGCAGAACGCCTACAAAAGACCAGATGGAGTGTTTGTAGTGCCGATAGGTTGTCTGAAAAATTGATTTTTTCAGATCTTAATAATGCTTATCAAAACAACCGTAACTCTGTATCACAATTCTTCAAATGGGTGGCAGAAAGTACGATAAACAATTAAGAAATATCATTGTCTGGCTATATGCGGAGGTCAAACTTCGATCTCATTTAACCAGCACCCGCACACAGCTTTATAGCTCTGATGTGATATGGAACCGAAAGGACGGACAACATCCGTGTCCGGACCGTATCAGAAAACAGAAGCGGAGCAACCATGGGAGATATTTATGTGAGGTCCTCTTGCATCGGCAGGATCGACACAGATGGCACAGTTTATGAGAAGAGAACATCATGGGACGAGAACCGCATTGGCCGGGTCGACACAGACGGCACAGTTTATGAGGGAGGATCATTATGGGACGAGAACTGCGTCGGCAGGGTCGATAATGAAGGAATTGTTTACGAGAGGGACTCGTCATGGAATGAGTTATGTGTCGGCCGTGTCTATGCGAACGGCACCGTTTACGGCGGATCCCACGGCTGCGGCCGTGCCGGCAGCGTCAGCGGCAACGAGATCTTCGCGGGCGGCGCAGCATTGCTTCTGTTGTTCCAGAAGTTCGAGGGTATGCAGTCGGGGATCATATATGAAGGGCCGTCTTTGGATCCGGTAGGCAGGGTCGATGTGGGCGGTGTCATCTACGACTGGTCCTCTCAGTGCTCGGTCGGCATGGTCAACCTGGTGGCAGGTATTGTTTACGAAGGATCTTCCGAGAATCCTATAGGCGGGGTAGACAGAGAGGGTAACATCTACAGGGGAACATCAGGGATCCCGATCGGCAGAGTGGACAAAGAGGGCAACATCTACGAAGGGGTTTCCGGGATACCGATCGGCAGGGTCGGCGGCGGCAACATAGCGGCCGGCGGCGCCGCATTGCTTTTACTGTTGCGGTAGGAAATGAAAACCATACGCCAATGTGTGCGTTCAGGTCAGAATATCTGTCTCAGATTGCCGGTATTGATAGGTTCGATGCAAAGTTTATATCCGCCCAACATTGTTCAATATCGGGGTACGGAATACCATGAGGAAACTGATATTCAAAAGAAAGAAGACATTCACAGCCTCGGCAGCAAAAGTAAGAGTGTTCATCCAAGACAGCCAGGGAGAACTCGAACTCGGAGGGATCAAATGCAAAGAGATCGGTACACTGAAGAACGGCGAGACCCGGGAGTACAACATACCCAGCGAACGCGTCTATGCGTTCATAGTATTCAGCAAGTTCGACCCTGTAAAGTATCATGCATACTACGAGATCCCGGCGGGCAACGAGACCGTTGAGCTGTTCACCGGCCCGACACTCAATCCGGTGAAGGGCAACCCTTTTTCTATATTCGATAAAAAGGACATGGTCGAGCTCAGCAAGGAAAAAGGATGGTAAGAAAAAAACACATCGTTGTGGGTGGCCGAAACAGATATAGTAATTTTTCGGATCAATAGTACTTGTCTATACCGCCGTAACCGATAATCATTTTACCGTCATGCGTTTTTCTAAGAAAGTTGTTCAGACGCTTTGTGAACTCGTCGGGTCTATCACGGGCGGCGTCGATAAAAGCGATCCGTATCCTTTTGTACGGATCGGAGAACTTTTGGAAGTTTGTCCACGCGGTCCCGTCCTTTTTGATGACATCGATAATATCGTCCGGGTAAACGAACTGTTCATCCAGAATATAGGATACATTATCCATGACGGCGGGGTGGATCAGTCCGTTTTCTGCAAGCCAACGGAGCCGCTCTTTGTTGGGCTGTGAGTATGTGCTCTTCGGATTACGTGGAGTGAACCTTTGTATCTTGTGTGTCTCATCAAACGACCTTACGGTGCTGTCGATCCAGCCGAAGCATAAAGCCTCCTCAACGGCGTCGTTGTATGAGATCGGTATTTCACCGGACGCCTTTAACGGGAAAACAAACCAGACCTCGGTTCTCTTGTCAAAGTTCTCCTGCAGCCACTTCCGCCATTCCGCTCTTGTTTCAAACCGATGAGGGACAATGTTGTTTTTCATGTTTCACCTTCATGCTGTAAAAAGTTGCCTTTTTCATTCCTCAAGCAGCCATCTTATGATGTTCCTGTTCTTTACTCCCGAATGATCGCCCGGCATCTCCGGATCCATGGAGATGATCATCTTCGGATAGTTATCTCTGATCTCCAGCAGCGGTCTCAGCTCGCGTTCCGCAACAACTTCGTCCGACATCGTCTTTGTTACCTGGATATACATACGTTCTCCATGCAGATCCGCTATGAAATCCACTTCGAATTCGCCGGCCTTCCCGATCATGACATCATATCCTCTGCGTACCAATTCCAAGAATACAATGTTCTCGATCATCCTCCCGGAACCGTCCTTCCTGCCGCCGATCAGGTTCCTGAACCCCGGATCCACAACATAGTACTTTCCAAGCGTCTTCAGTCTGAGTTTTCCTGTGATATCGTACCTTCTTACTCCGTAAAGCAGGAACGCACGTTCCATCATAAGCAGATAATCATCTATCGTGTGAGGATTGCTCTTCCTGCCGCTGCTGTTCAGATAATCCGAGATGCTCTTTGACGACACGGTGTTGCCCGCGTTCTCGATCAGGAATTCAGCCAGATTCTTCAGCAGAGGAACATCACGTATCTCATTCTTCTCGATGATATCGACATCCATGATGGTGCTGTATATGCCGCTGAGCACATCCTTCTGCAAAGATGGTCGATCGTGGAGCAATGAGACCAACGGAAAACCTCCGGTCTTCATGTATTCTGAAAAAGACCTATTTTCGTCCTTTGATGAAGTGAAGTCCATGTACTCTTTGAATGACAGAGGCAGCATCTTTATCTCGATGAATCGTCCGACGAGTTTTGTGCTCATATTGGGAGATAACATTACCGCGTTCGAACCCGTCACGTAGAAGTCGCCGTCGAGATCCGTGAACATACTTATCAGGGCGCTCTCCCAGTCGGTTATATTTTGAACCTCGTCCAAAAGAATATAGTTCCTGACCCCCTTCTTCATTCTCTTTTCCACAGCATCATACAGCTTCTCCCAATCGGTCACCGTGGATTTCATTTCTTTGGAGTCCATATCGATACGAACGATCCTTTCCTTTTCTATTCCCGATGAAAGGAGATAGGACTCGAAAATATCCAGCAATGTGGATTTTCCGCATCTTCTTACGCCGGAGATCACTTTGATGACCGGAGTGTCGATCGCTTCGATGAGCTTGTCAAGGTACCCGTCTCTGGCTTTGGGGGTCATGGCTATTGGTAATATGAGATGGAGAGTAGATAAAAGTTTTGGAAGTATATTTCAAAAACTTTTGAAAAATAGATTTTTTGGAAGTATATTTCAAAAACTTTTTTTCAATGAAAAACAAAAATAAAGTGGGCCATTGAACCGATAACACCAAATACTACGCAAAAATTATTTAATGTGAGCATCAAAGAAAGTCAACCGATGATGCCTCAAGAGGTTAAGAGATGACAAATACCAATGTAGCAACCCGCCAGTCCGACAAAGTGTTTACAGGCAATGTTGCTGAAGGGCCAATCCTGTCGGAAGTCGATAGGAAGAAATTGGAATTTTCTCTTGAAAAGCATAAAGATGGACTCAAACTGCTAAGTCAGTGAAACTTAGCCGTTTTTCTTATGTGTTCTTTCAACCATTCTGATGTGATTTCTAATGTACCGTATTCCGAACTAATTTTCCTCACAGCGGAGTTAAGTTCCTTGGTGCTTGCATCAATGGCTCACTTGCGGATCTTTGCATTATCCTCTGTATCTTCATCTTCCAAATAGAAGGTATCGATGATCATTTTCCCGTCGTCAGTCAGCATATATTTGTTGCTTCCTTCACGCTTATCGACCCATCCTTCCTCTACCCACTTGTCCAGGAAGTTACGTCTAAATCTCATCACATCGGCCTGATCTCTGTTCTTCTTTTTGTTATCTTCATCATCGGAAAGAAGATCCTTTTTTTTCAGTACATTGATGACCGTGTTTGCGGTGACCGGTTTATCGAAAGTACCGAATTCTCTCAGCCCTTTGACCAGACCTTTATCCGGGACAGATACCTTGAACATAGGGACCTCCCGAGGCTCCCTTGCCATTTTTGTCAGACCGACCGGTCTGCCGTTCTCATAGTACAATGCTTTGACCTGTTGTTCTCCGTAGGTAGAATATCCCCGCGGTTCAGTTCCTACGGTGAAGAGTCTGATTCCCTCGGTCTTTGAAGCCGCCATCATTGTCGCTATCGTTGCGGCCGAGATGTATTCTGCTGTTCCGGAGGATATGTTAACGTAGATCTCAGATTCTTTGTTCAGAGCTTTCTCTTCTTCTATTATGCGCAGAACGGTCATCAGCATCTTTTGAAAATCGCTGGTCCTGTAATCTGCGTGTTCAACGATCTCGACACGTTTGCCGAGCTTTTCTTTAATGGCGGAATATTCCTTTATTTGAGAGACAACTTCTTCAAAAAATTCCTGATAGATCTTCGCATCAGGATTTTTCTTGTCTGTATAATGGATCAGATGCACCTTCGATGCTTCGTACTCGATGATAGGTCTGATGACCTTCGGAACTTCGAACACTGTGCAGGCGACCACTACTTTCTCTCTTTTTCCGGATGAACTTCCCATGTGATATGTTATGAGATAGGAGATATTTAACTGTAATAACATTTATAACAAAAATAACGTTAATAACGCTTTGTATTTGAAGTACATTCTCGACGATGTGATCTCAAGAACTTAATGAACGGAGATCCAAACATGTCGTGCAAACCTGAAAGGAAGAACGAATACACTTCGGAAGAGGTCGAGAAAGTCAAAGAGCTTGCGGAGAGCGGCGATGCGGACGCCCAGCGTGAACTCGGGTTGATGTATAGCGACGGGGTCGGTGTATCGCAGGATGATGCATTGGCATTAAAGTGGTGGAGACTGGCCGCAGATGAGGGTCATGTTGGAGGGCAGAACGGCTTAGGGTGGGCGTTCCTCAATGGAAAGGGCGTCAAGCAGGATTTTGCAACAGCCGTAAAATGGGTTAAGATGGCGGCGGAACAAGGGTTTGCAAAAGCTCAGATGAATATGGGTCTGTTGTGCATTGGAAAGGGAACATCCAATAATTTTGAGGAGGCGGAGAAATGGTTCGAGCTTGCCTCGGCTCAGGGGTATCCAGGTGCCGATAGGAAGCTCATCGAGGTTCGCAGGAGGAATGAAATGACAGAGAATAATGTGAAATTGGAAGAGTATAGAATAGACGAGTGTGCGGAATGCGGGCGTGTCAGTGGGATCACTAGCAGCAGCAGAGAGACCACATTCCCAAAAGAAGAGATCCCCTTCTGGAATCGAGATCGATACGGAAAGGACACCCCAAATGGAGGTATTGTCAGTATAGTAAAAACTGTTAAATCTTCTTATTGTAGGCACTGCCACCCAGAAGACAAAGAAGCTGCCGAGATTCGCGAACGATCGGAAAAGAAGTGGAACGGCAAGATTTTTTCTACCGAAGACGCAAATGGGACATCTGTATATGTGAAACCGGACAAAGGATTCGCAATTTGCCTCACAGTGAGATCAGACGACGTTTCTATTTCTAATTCCACTGGAATCGGGGGGTCTTCCAAAGGCACCGAGCTGACCCAAGACGAATTCGAAGAGCAGACTGAACGTTTCAGAGAAGAATATGACAAAATTTTCAACGATCTGAAAACATCGAGTGGGAAATATGACTGGAGGTTACTGATCTGTAAAAAGGAAGGAGCGGTAAAGACCAACGTAAACAAAGGAATGCCCAAGGAGGAAGTCGAGACAAGACCTTTTCCATTGTACCATTGTGCATACTGTCACAGCTGGTATTCGACCGAAGAGAATGCAAAGAAGTGTGCATCCTCCTGCAAAGTAAAGTTAGATGCTGAATTGAAAGAAAACAAGGACATGAAAAGAAAGGCACCTCCGGAAGGTGTGATAATAGACAAGCCTTGGACATGCGCATACTGCCGCCGCCCATACAACACAGAAAGGGATGCAAGAGAATGTGCGGCAAGGTGTAAAGAAGCGCTTTCCAAGGATTGGGCCGGTAAGATACTCATGCTGGATTGGAAATCTAAATTTATGGATGAAAATGCCAAATTTAAGGACATCTGGGTCATTGCCGGTGAACAATCAAATTCGTTGCGTTTGGATGCTATGTGGATAAGACTATCTCAATACGATGTCTCAGTATACAGAAAGCGCAGTTTCGATCCATGCGGCAGCGACGGCTTCAAGGAACTGACCGAAGACGAATTTATGGAACAAATCGAACAAGTTTACGGGAAAGGCAGCGAGATGATTGATAATCTAAAGAATTCAAGGGGAGACTTTGATTGGAAAGCATTGATCGCTGAAAGAAAAGAAGAAACGAAAGAGGAGGAAAACTAAATGACAGATCTGGAACAGATATACAGACTCGCCGGAGTAAGGCCTCCGGCAAACGCATACCGGCCCCCGTCTGTGGGAAGGCTTGGTAAGATGAGGACAGCAAGCAACACATTCGTCGGCAACCTGAGGGATGTGACATTCAAGGATCCGACGCAGCTCAGGGCACAGGCCCCTGAGCATGTGAAGTGGGTCAATCCGGTGGTACCGTTCAAAACATCTTCGGGAGATCTCAACTACTCGCCTTCAGAGGACTATAGAGCAATAGTCGGAGAAAGGTCGAACAAGGTCTATTCGATCATGTCTAACAAGTATAATCCCGTTCAGCACTCGAAGATACTCGAAGCGATGGCACAGGCTTCTGAACAAACTGGAATAAACGTATTCGGTTCTGTTTCGGAAGCGGTCGGGACAATGCACGCACACGGATTCTTCATGTCCCCTGAGGTGAAGATCGAAGAATACGCTGACAGAGTGATGCGGGATGACCCCTTCATGCTTGGAGTAAGGATGTACAACAGCCACAATGGGAAGACCGGATTCGGAGCCGAGGTCTTCGGCATAAGGATGGTCTGTTTCAATTATAATGCCTTTGGGTTCAGCCTCGGGAAGATCGGGTGGAAACACAACGTGAAGAAAGACAACATCATCGATGGGTTCGGGAATGTGATGGGCAAAGCACTGGATCAGGTACCGAACCTGGCAGACCATTTGGCCAAGATGAACCTCGAAGCCATTGACATAGATGAAGCGACTGCGCTTCTTTACGGGATATCATTATCTCCGACGCAGGCGGACACAATAGTGGAGAATATCGAAGCTCTGAACCCGGATGTGAAAGATAAGAAGAAATTGAAGGTGTACGACCTTTACAATGCGGCCACCGCATACACTTCGCACAGGCCGGGCAGCGAGAGGTTGGACGGTTCAATTGATATCTCACACAAAATAGAGAAGCTGATGCTCGAGGATACTGACATTCTATACGCAAAGGGCGTGAGGATCATTGAGAAGATCGAAGAACAGAAGAGGATTAAAGAGCTGAAGGTGACCAAGAAGAACACCAATGTCTCGATGCCGGAGGGGTGGTGACCAGTTTTTTGGTATAGCCAGACCGACAAGTATGATGAGAGGAAAAAGGGGTGTTTGATATGGTAACGTCAGTTAAGTGCTTTGAATGTGAGTGGTGTAAACAGCTATACTCAACTGAAACGGCTCTTGCTAAACATGAGAAAGTGTGCCTACATCGAGAAAGAAAGGATTGGCAAGGAACGATCATCAGGAACAGGTGCACAGTCGAGGTGGTCGGGGGACCGTGCATCGTGAAAGGCGAGAAAGGATACAGTTCTATTTTCGCAGAGGACCGGGGCTTGAATAGTTGCTCAATTGCTTTCCTTGAGTCAGAAGGCGATTATGATCCGCAATATTGTATTCTCCCAGGTGCAGAAGAACTGTCACGCGATGAATTAGAAACTTTTCTTGATGAATTGAAAGTTTCTTTTGCAAGCGCAGTCGATAACGTAATCGCATCGGTTTCTCATGAGGAGGGAGAGCAATGACACCGGAGATACTGAGATACAAATGTGAACATTGCGGACGATTATTCGTGATCGAAGAAGAGGCCATTGCACATGAGAAAAGATGTTTCTATGTCGACAGGACAGGAAAAATATTCAGATCATCCGATGGAGGTGTGGCTGCAGTTGGAAAAAGGCGTGACGGTTCCAATACACACGAGGTCACAGAGGTCTGTATGTGGCCAGACTTAGTTTTCATAAGCAAAGGAGGGTTGCCGCCTTTCCCATACAAACTTACTGAAATATCATTCAGTGAATTCACAGATTTTTGTGAAGAGGCAAAGGCCAAGTTCAATGAGATGGTCGATCTCGCGTTTGAAAAGGCAAAGGAATGGATCGAGGATGCATCATGGAAAGAGATCAGACGAATAGAGGTGTCTTCCGGGGTTTTCAGAGAGCAGCATAGTCATGACGATCCCGACAGCATGACGATGACATGCCCCAGCTGCGGAGGAAAGGGCTGTTCCTATTGTATGGGGGCCGGGAAAGTGTCGAAGAGAATAGTATTGTGAGCTTAGCGCAATAAATTATGAATAATGTGGAAGGAGGTAAAACAAATGACAAATCAAGAAAAGAACGACCGCTTCATAACGGTGAAAGGAACAGGTAAAGTAGTTGCCAAACCGGATCTGACGATAATTTCGTTCACTCTGGTGCAGCAGACAACGGAATACGAGAAGACGATGGAACTCGCAACAAACGAGATCGAACTGCTTCGCAAAGCTCTGATATCGATAGGATACGATCGCAAATC
>JGI20166J26741_11653362_pt1 | contig 22516 bp, 16 predicted proteins | sample TergutCu122P5_FD_26741 | JGI IMG/M metagenome (IMG submission 26741)
CCATCGGGAAAAGTTATTTTTATCATAGAGTTCAACTGATACGTTGATTATTAATTTTTTGCAAAAGTACTATATTTTTTTCAATGTGACAAAAAATTTTATTGTAGTGTTATGTTAACTCAAATTTGACGCATCGTCATTGCGAGGGCGAATCCCGAAGCAATCCATTGATATTCAAGATGCTGGATTGCTTCGCCTAACGGCTCGCAATGACGGCATAATAAAATTAACAAAACAGTAGATTACGTTTCCCTCTGTGTTTCTCTGTGCCTTCTCCATGTTACTCTGTGTAATTTTTTTTTTATTCCGCCGACATCTTTTTGATAATGCTGTATGCTTCACCAATGCCCAATTCACCGGCTTTGCTCAGATCGGCGATTCCGTTGGAGGCGTCTCCTAAAAATAAACGGGTGAGACCTCGATTGTAATAGGCTTCTGCAAAATCGGAATTTCGGTTAATAGCTTCGGTATAATCGACCAAGGCTAATCGATAATTTTTCTGAGAGCATCTTATATTCGCTCGGTTATAATAAGCAAATACGAATTCCGGATTTATTTGAATGATTTTGTCATAATCCCTGATAATCTGTTCATATTCAAAAAACTGCTTGTTTTCATCCACTTTAAGAGAAGATGACAATTCTGTTTTAGATCGGTCAAATGAATTGGTTGAACCGGTTGATTGGAACGATTTATTTGCTTTGGTTTGAATATTTAAGCTCAAATTTTGTAAATCAATATTTGCGGTATTCTGGTCAACATTTTCGAGTTGCATCAGCTTATACCGAACGACTGCTCGATTAAAATAGGCTAAAATAAAATCCGGGCGCAGTTCGATTGCTTTAGAAAAATCGTTTAAGGATTCATTTAATTGTTGCAGTACCATATAATCCAATGCTTTGCCAAAATAGGCATCGGCATTTTCCGGATCTTTATCAATGGATAGAGAATAGTCATCAATGGAATGGAAATGGTATTCTGCTTGTAGATCGGAAAGAGCAGCCTCTTTATTCACAGCTCGCAGTTGAAGTTTGAGAATCATCCGGGCATTATAATCCGCAATGGTTTTATCGAAACGGGTGAAGGATTTATCAATATTTTCCGGTTTTTCATAATAAGTAATCACAAATTGCGGGGCTAAATCGACTTTGACTTGCCTATCTTGAATCCGTCCTCTGATTTCATTTTTGTAGGACGATTTCACTTCTTCTTCCTTATCGTACATGACTAAGCGATTAAACTTCTCAATATTTTTATCGGAGCGTTCTCTGGTATTTTTTCCGTTAGTGCTCGTTTCGTTTTCCGGTGAAGAAGAAGGATCGAAAATACCTTTTCCGGTGATGATTTTTCCTTTGGCTTTTTCTTGTTTCAGTTTCTTTTCCAAATCATAAGCATACCAATAATCTGTGTCGGCGCCTTTTGCATCGTTCATTGCTCTTTTGACTTCCGAGCGGAAATAATAACCTGTGACAAAATAGGGATATTCAGTTAAAACCCGATTTATGTCTGCGATTGCTTCCCGATAATTACGTAACCCGTCGTTTAAAATGGCTCGATTGTAAATCGCCATAAAATTATCGGGTTCATTTTTAATGACTACATTAAAATCTTCAACCGCGTGCACCTCGTCGCCGACCTGGGCTCGAAGGAGTCCGCGATTAAATCGCCCGATTGTATTATAAGAATCCAAGATGATTACGTTGTCATAATCTGCCATCGCTCCTCGTAAATCGTTCAGGTTGTATCGGATTAAGCCGCGATTGATGTAATAGCCGATTTGTTTCGGTTCCAGCCGAATAGCCTCATTATAATCTGCCAACGCATCTTTGTATTTTCCCTGTTGATAATACAACATTCCACGTTGAGCGTAGGTAGGCGCAAAGTACTTATCTAATTCGAGCGATTTATTAAAGTTGTTGATTGCTTGAATAGTATCGCCTTTTTCTGCATAAATTGATCCGCGGGTAATATAAGCTTGCGCATATTTCGGTTGATATTTTATCAACAAATTCATAGTGACCACAGCCGAATCATAACTTTTATCCTGTGCATAAGCGATTCCTTTATTGATAAGGAGTTGCTTATCTTCCGGCCGAAACTCCAATCCTTTGTCGTAATCTTCAATCGCTCCTTTATAATTGTTTTGATACTGACGTGCAACGCCTCGATATAAATAAGAATAAACCAAAAAAGGGTTGATTTCGATGGATCGCGATAAATCGTCTTCTGCTCCCAGGTAATCATCCAAATTCAATTTGGCAATGGCACGATAAAAATAAGGTTCCGCTAAATACGGTTTGGATCGGATCACAGAATTAAAATATTGAATGGAAAGCATGTAGTCTTCAAAGTACAAGGCATTTCTACCAATTGTTAGTACACGATCCGTATTGATCTGTGCCCGGAGCGGAAGAAAAAAAACACTGCAAATGAATAACAGCAATCCGATTGTTCTATTTCGTTTAAACATGATCTTCATTTTTTAAAAACCGTCTTTACTTTGTAAGAACAATCAACATCTCCTCTTAGCATTTTATTCAATTTGGAACGAATCATTTGTTTCCGGATTCCGGAAACGTGATCGACAAACAAAACACCTTCTAAATGGTCGTATTCATGTTGAATGACGCGGGCTTTAAATCCTTCGTAAATTTCGTCGCAGGGATGAAAATTCTCATCAACGTATTGAATGCGGATTCTGTTTTTCCTCGATACTTTTTCGTGAATATTTGGGACGGAAAGGCATCCTTCTTCAACATCCGCTTCTTCACCGTCCCGTTCAATGATATGAGCATTGATAAACACTTTCTTGAAATCTTTTAAAGAAGGGTCATCTTTGGCGTTCGGACTGAGATCGATCACCAAAATTCGATCTTCCCGACCGATTTGGGGTGCAGCTAATCCTACGCCATCCGCTTGATACATCGTTTCAAACATATTATCCAGCAGCGTTTTCAAATCGGGATAGTTTGAATCAATATCTTTTGCAATTTTTCGAAGAATGGGTTGTCCGTATAGATAGATCGGTAAAATCATACTTTATTTGCTTCTAAAAAAGATTGTAGCAAGATTGTAGCACTTAATTTATCAACCAACGCTTTATTTTGACGGTCCTTTTTCTTCAAGCCACCTCGAATCATCGCTTGATGCGCTAAAAGAGTCGTAAAACGTTCGTCAAACATTTGTATCTCGATACCGGGGAATGATTGGCGCAAGTTTTCTTTAAATTTTAACACGCGTCCCCGGTTTTCTGAATCTTCATAATTCATTTGACGGGGATCACCCAATACAAACATGTCGACCGGATTATCGGCAGTATATTGTTTTAAAAAACCGATGGTTTCCTTGCTGGGCAGCGTAGTCAATCCTCCCGCAACCATTCGCAACGGATCGGACACAGCTATTCCCGTTCGTTTTTTCCCGTAATCCAAAGCAACAATTCTTCCCATGATTTGCAAAGATACGATTTTTTTGAACTCAAACAGCATTTTTTTTTAATTTCAAACGTCTTTATACGTTTTTCAATGTATATTTGTATCGTTTTATTGCAGCCTTATGTTACTCGAATTACTGCTTATTCCTTGTTTATTTATCTCATTTTCCGGTTGGGGAGCTTGGGCAAATATGTTATTAAGAAATAAAACCGAGTCTTTTTCTCTGACTGTTACTTTGGGTCTTGCTTTTTTCAGTATTTGGGTAGGCCTGTTATCCTTTTTTACTCCTTTGACTTTTTATGTTGAAACGGTTCTGTTGATTCTTTCCGTTATTCCTTTTTTATTTAAGAAGTTACGGGTATATACATTTCTGTTTCCCAAGGCATTGTTGAAATCGGGTTGGTTTTGGTTTTTTTGTATAATCGTTATTTTTGCCGGTACTTTTTATCCTTTTCGTCCCGATCATTTTTATTATTATGAACCGACGCTCCGGTGGTTGAATCGGTACGGATTGGTCATCGGTGTAGCCAATATCGATTGGTTACTCGGACAGATGTCGGTTTTTCATATCTTGCAAGCGGGATTGGATCAGACTCTTGATCTTTTCGAGCGAATCAATAGTTTCATTGCAATATTGTTCTTGATTTATATTTATGAGAGAAAGGCTTATTGGTTGTTGCTTGTTATTCCGTTTTACTTTTTGTTCATTCAAGCGCCTTCTCCGGATGTTGCGATTGTTTTTCTCTCGTTAATGGTCGTGAATGAATTATGTTTTTATTACCGGGTCGATAATTATAAAACAGTACTGATTATATCTGTTTTCACTTTTGCAATTAAACCGGTTGCCTTTTGGCTGCCTCTTTGGGTTTTTATTGCCGGACTGTTTCTCAATAAAAAAGAATTAAAAGATTATCGACTGTATTTGATTCCGGCGCTTATTGTCGTTCTGTTTCTGATAAAAAATGCGATTGTTTCCTCCACCTTGTTTTATCCTGTATCTTTTACAAAATTGAATACATATTGGCTTCCCGATTTGCGAATCTTGGAGTTATCCGATCAAAAGGCATCGATGCTCACTTTCAATCATCTTTTCACCGAAAATGAGATTACCGGAATGACCTTTTTCAGGGAACTATATTATTGGCTGACAATCAGCAAGCTACAAACAATCATTAACTGTGCGATATTGGTAACGATTCTTGCTTTCAGCGTTTTTTCCATTATTAAAAAAGATCGATTGTATCTATTGTTGGGAATCATTATTGTTGTAAAAACAGCGCTTATTTTCAGTTTCTCCGGGCAATACCGGTTTCTGCTCGACGGGCTTTATCCTTTATTATTCCTGATGGTTTCACCGATTCGAATCGGCAGAACCAAAATTCAAATGGCCGGTTTGTTTTTATCTTTCTTTTTTTTAGTGTTAATCAGCTATCCTCCGTTGTTGAAGCGAGCGATTCCCGATTTTAAATTAACCGCTTGGATGAATGGTTTTAAGAAAGAAACGCTTCTGATTCCGGGCCGGTATGTTGTAGAAAATTATGCTAAAGAAACAATCGGAAATCTTGATTTTTATATTTCTTCAACCCCTTATACCTTTGATACGCCTCCTCCGGCATTTAGCCAAAAAGGATTACTTTTTTATCGAGAATTGGGAATTTTTCCTCAATGGAAGGATTCAACCTATATCCGTAGCGGTTTTTATATGAAAACGTTAACAACGGAAGAAAAAGAAAAACTTGAGGGAATTTTGGAAACGTATTTCCCTTGATTTCAAATAAAATGCTCGGTTCGGGATGTAAATCCTACGCCATGTGTTTTTTTATTAAATAAAGTTAATCAATTTCATATATTTCGGTAAAGCGGGAAAAAGGAGGTTTGCGGGATTTGATTCGCATATTTCTCCGAAACCAAGCGGGAATATATTTCTGTATTATGAATGTATCTCCAGGTTTTGAATGAAAATCGCAAGTCTGAAAATTGTGTTTTAAATTGGAACAAAGTATCGTCAGCACCTCCAACTCCACCTCCCAAATGCATCCAATGTTCTTTTTTTTCAATGGCATCTTTTCGGATGCAATCCCAAACTAATTTTAAGGGACTCCATCGAAGGAAATCATTTCGGGTGGCGCTCAGATGCGGTTGGACAATACCGTTACAGGACGTAAAAAGTGAACCGCTGATTGCTTTTTCTTCATAATAAGCTAAAAATACGGAGGTAGGTAATTCTTCCATCAAGCGGTAAAAATAATCATTCGGGAAAAAATACATTTCGGAAGCATTGACTCGTTCCATATTTTCCTTATAAATTTCGATGAAAAGATCAATTTCTTCTTTCGTATCCACTCGCTTTACCAGAACGTTTTTTCGTTTCAGTCGGTTGATTTGGTTTTTCATGGAATGGGCATATTGCCTTTTTTGCTCTTGTTCCGGTTGACTCAGATCTATCCCGACCGTTCGGTTGGTATCTGTAATTTCTCCCAAGCCGGATAAAAGAATTTCTTGATTGAGGAAGAGGGGATGCAATCGGGTAAATGCAGAAACAATTTTTTGAGTATCAAAAAAATGCAGCAGTTCTTTCCGAAAAATTTTAAGGGTTTGTTCGTCGGGATTTTCCCGGTCAGATAAAGGTCCTGCATATCCGTAAACCGAAGTGAGATCGTTGTGTACGGTTCCGGCAATTGGACGTAAAATTACCGGGAGAGCTATGGATGTTTTGTTTGAAGAAAAATAAAGCAACAACGATTGTCCTGAATGTTCTAATTGATGATATTCAGCTAAATGATAAAAATCATACCGGTTCATGGAACGGATGAGGGTGTTCCAACGGTTTATTTGGTCAAGGGATAGGATTTCAAGCATTAATAGGCATTTTTTTCTCCTTTGAACATATTCAAAATAGTTATTATCAAGATTTTCATATCAAGGATAAAAGACCAGTTTTCGAGATACCAAACGTCGCATCTTACTCGTCCTTCCATTTGCTCCGTCGTCTTTGTTTCGCCTCGATATCCGTTTACCTGCGCCCAGCCGCTGATGCCGGGTTTAATCAAGTGCCGTACCATGTATTTATCAATAAAAGAGGAATATAATTCAGTATGTTTTAACATGTGTGGTCGGGGTCCGATCACACTCATTTCTCCTTTTAACACATTGTAGAACTGAGGAATTTCGTCTAAATTGGAGCGTCGTAAAAATTGTCCGATCTTGGTTTTCCGAGGATCTTCTTTCTCCGCTTGTTTTTCATTGGCATCTTCATTCATCCGCATGGAGCGAAACTTATAGCAATCAAAATTTTTGCCGTAAATTCCGGTACGCGTTTGTTTAAAAATGATCGGTCCGGGGGAGGATAATTTAATTAGAATCCCGAAAATGAGATAAAACAGAGGGAATAAGGTAACTAAAAAGCAAAAGGAAAATACAATGTCAAATATTCTTTTTATTATTTGATTATGAAAGAATTGAAGTGGTTCGGAACGTACCGCCATTATTGGAACGGATTCGATGCTTTCTAAATCCAGTCGTTTTTTTACATAGCGAGAAAATTCAGGTACAATATAAAAACGGATCATGTTTTTTTCAGCGAAGTTAAACAGGCGTATAATTTTTTCATCTTGTGAATTAGGTAAAGTGCAATAGATTTCGTCGATGTTATTCTTCAAAACGAAGTCTTCCACTTCATGCGTCATTCCCAAATAATTCGGCAATGTGTTTTTCAATAAAACATTATCATCAAAAAAACCAAAAATATTATAGCCGTAAGCTATTTCCTTTCTCATTTCAGCGTAGAGATTCATGCCGTTTTTCCCCGCTCCTACAATAATCACTCGTTTATAATTATGACCTTTTCTACGATAGATTTTTAACGATTCTCTGGCTAATACTCTCCATGAAGTAAAAAAAATGAATAGCAACAAATAGTAATAAAGGATGAAATAAAACGGAAAAACATCGTTTTCCAAATTCAAGAAAAAAAGGCATGCGGTAAAGAACATGGAATGCAAAGCGACAAGTGATAATGAACGTTGAATCACTTTATCCGTAAACATTACCGGTTGATATATTCGGACGGGAATAAAAAAGACAGCGAAAATGTAACTGAAATTCAACAGTAAATAAATGATTCTCCAATTGATGTTTATATATCCCGTTTCGTAAATTTTCAGCCAACGGTATACCAGAAAAAACAGGAGATTGATTATTACTATATCCCCTAAATTAACTAACCATTTAATTAAAAACCCATATCCGTTTTTGCTGATCATATATCTTTACTTCACCTTTTTTTGCTGGAGTATGTTCGATTCAAGTTGCAAATTTAATTTTTTTTAAGTAAACTTCAAAAAAAAAGCGTCCCGCAGGACGCTTTTTTTTTTCGTCAAAATTTATTGAGCGCTCATGATAACCACACGATTCCAATTATTCTGCGGATAAGGTTGTTCATTTGAACCTTTCCATTCAACCGTAATTTTTTCGGAAGGAATGTTATATTTTGTAGTAAGTTCTTTTGCAACTGCTTTTGCACGTCTTTCAGAAAGACCCAAGTTGTAGGCGCTGGTACCGGTATCTTTATCTGCATATCCGATTACTTTAATTTTTTCACCGGTATTTTTCATGAAAGTAGCTGTATTAAATACACTTATTTGTTGATTCGGGTCAATTTTCGAACTGTTTAACCGGAAGAATACAACATTCGGAACATAATTGATAACATTGTTTACAACGGGAGGAGCAACCGGAGGACATTCGGGGCAAGAAATCGGACGTTTGGACAACAATGCGTTTTCTTTACGTAAAGCATTGATTTTACTGTTCAAATCGTCAATCAATGCATAATCCATCGGTTCAACTACATCAAAGGTAGTTTTACCCAAGTTGAATGTAAATCCGCCCATAGCATGGACGATATTGTCGTTTTCGCCACTCCGATTGATACGATCAAAATAGTCGCCTATATAAGTTACTCCCAAATCAAAATCTAAGTTTACGCGATTGCTCAGACGGAATCCGAATTGAATGCCTCCGTTAATCGAAAAAGCATCGGAATAACGTTTATAATCGCCACGAAAATATGCCGACTTCGGTGGAAGTGTTGCATTATCAGCCAAATTAAATCTATGGGCATATCCTAAACCTACATACGGAGTAAAGTTGAAAAGTTTGGTAGGAGAATATACTCCCCAATAATTCGCTAAATTCCACATAGCGTCTAAATGAACATTGACATAGTCGTTGTTTTGTTTGAAGCCGGTATCGTTGTAAAAGCTACTTACGCTGAGCCCTTCTCCTTTTAGGCGAACACCCCAATAAGGACTGAACCGTTTACCTATAGCTAAAGCCGGTATCAATGAAATGCGGTCCGATAAACCTACGCCTTTAACATTATCGGTTAAATTATAAACTTGGCCACCTCCACTGATGTTAATAAACCAATTTTCACCTGCGCCGCTGTGCTTAAAATTAGTTTTATAGCCCGGGAGTTGGCTCTCATACACATGAGTATCCTGAGCAAAAATATGCGCAGAAAATCCCACTAATAAACTAAATAAAAAGATTCTTGCTCTCATAATTATAAAAATTATTAAATTATTATTAAATATTTTATTTCAATACGTATAATTTTGTCAACTCGAAATTCGCCTCAAATATAGGAATAAATTATCATACAAACAAAAAAACAACGAAAATTTCCTAAAAAATTTATTTTTTTGCCGTAAATTTATTTCATCAGACAAAAAACATATAAATCAATAGGTAAGAGACTCCTGTTTTATTCAAAATAATTCAATATGCGATAGCCGGCTTCTCGGATATAAGCTTCTTTTTTCATTTCTTTTATATCGCTTTGTAACATATCTTCTATCAATGCATCCAAGTCATACTTCGGCTCCCATGAAAGCTTGGTACGGGCTTTGGTTGCATCGCCGATTAATAGTTCTACTTCGGTCGGGCGAAAATACCGCGGATCGACTTTAACAACGGTTTCTCCTATTCTTTTCTTAATTTTGTCCATATAGGTTTCGCCAACTTTTTCAACAAATACATCCGGTTGAATATCCCTGATTATTGCTTTTTCATCAATGCCGTTGCCGATAAATTCGATACGAATTCCGATTTTGTTGAAAGATATACAAATAAAATCCCGAATCGTGGTAGTTACTCCGGTAGCTATTACGTAATCGTCAGGTTTTTCTTGTTGTAGAATCAAATACATGGCTTTGACATAATCTTTTGCATGTCCCCAATCGCGTTTGCCTGAAAGATTTCCCATATACACTTCATTTTGTATTCCCAAAGCAATGCGAGCGATGGCGCGTGTCACTTTTCGAGTTACGAACGTTTCTCCACGTAAGGGCGATTCGTGGTTGAATAGAATTCCGTTACAGGCAAACATTTGGTAAGCTTCCCGGTAATTAACGGTAATCCAGTAGGCATACATCTTTGCTACGGCATACGGACTTCGCGGATAAAAGGGCGTGGTTTCTTTTTGCGGAATTTCCCGTACTAAACCGTATAATTCCGAAGTGGAGGCCTGATATATACGAGTTTTAGAAACCATATTCAAAAGCCGAACGCCTTCGAGAATACGAAGAGTCCCCAATCCATCTACGTTTGCCGTATATTCGGGCGTATCAAAACTGACTTTAACATGGCTTTGAGCTGCTAAGTTATAGATTTCATCCGGTTGAACTTCCGCAATTATTCGCGTAATATTCATCGAATCGGTCATATCTCCGTAATGAAGAATCAGATTTCGATTTTCAAAATGCGGATCCTGATATAAATGATCGATGCGATTCGTGTTAAACAATGAGGATCTTCTCTTGATTCCATGCACTGTATAACCTTTTTTTATCAGATATTCAGATAAATAAGCTCCATCTTGTCCGGTTACTCCGGTGATTAATGCAGTTTTACCCATAATTTATATTTTATAATTCATAATTCATAATTCATAATTCATAATTCCTTATATACCATTTATATAATTTCTCTACTCCTTCTTCAATATCGATCCGGTGTTTCCATCCCAGTCGGTGCAATTGAGAAGGGTCGGTTAGTTTTCGCAGGGTTCCGTCGGGTTTGTCGGAATTGAAAATAAATTTTCCGTTATAACCTACAGTTTTTGCAATCAATTTTGCTAAATCTGCAATTGAAATTTCTTTTCCTGTGCCTATATTAATATGTGTATTTCGAATTTCTTTTCCTTTTGGAATTAAATCCTTGAAATCTATTTTCTCCAACATGTATACGCAGGCATCAGCCATTTCTTCGCTCCAAAGGAATTCGCGTAAAGGCTTGCCTGTTCCCCAAATTTCAACGCTATCCCGATTAATTCCGTATTTAGCCAACTTGGTAAGGACGAGTTTGTCAGTGTTTTTACCGGAAATTCCTTCTACCGGTAAACGGTCAAAATCTTTCCGGATATTATTCCAATTATTATTCATTAGATTTTTTGCCAAGAATATTTTTCGCAAAAGAGCCGGTAGAACGTGCGATTTTTCCAGATCAAAATTATCATTGGGTCCGTATAAATTGGTGGGCATTACGGAAATAAAATTAGTTCCGTATTGAATATTATAGCTTTCGCACATTTTTATTCCCGCAATTTTTGCAATGGCATACGGTTCATTGGTATATTCCAAAGGAGATGTCAAAAGACAATTTTCCGGCATTGGCTGGGGGGCTTCACAGGGATAAATGCAGGTAGAACCCAAAAAGAGCAATTTTTTAACGTTGTTCATCCACGAGGCATGAATAACGTTGTTTTGAATTTGCAGGTTTTCGTAGATAAATTGGGCGCGATAAGTAGTATTGGCAATAATGCCGCCTACCTTGGCAGCAGCCAGAATGACATAATCAGGCTTTTCTTTTTCAAAAAAATCAAAAACTGCCGCTTGATCGCGTAAATCCAACTCGGAAATATCTCTTAATACAAAATTCCTGTATCCTTTGGATTGCAAATTCTTTAAAAGCGCCGATCCAACCAAACCCGTGTGACCTGCTACATATATTTTCTCGTCTTTATCCATAAATTCTTTTTAACATTTATTTCTTTTTCTCTATACATTCTTTGATTAAAGCGGCAATATGTATAACTTCATCGTCGTTCAAAATTGAACTCGACGGCAAGCACAATCCCTTTGAGAAAAGAGATTCACCAAATTTGGTTCCATAATACGGAGCATCTTTATACAAAGGTTGCAAATGCATGGGTTTCCACAGGGGACGAGACTCTATTCCGTTTATTTCCAAGTGTTTTTTTACTGCTTCACGAATCGATTCATTTGGAAACAAGACGCAGGTTAACCAATAGTTGGAAAAAAAGTCAGTCGGTTCGTTTTGAAATTTTATCTCCGAATGCATTGCCAATTGTGAACGGTAAAGGGTATGGATTTTTCGTCTGCGTTCGACGTATTGTTGCAAAACCTCCATTTGCGCCAGCCCAATCGCTGCACAAATATTACTCAAGTTATAATTATATCCCAATTGGGAATGTTGATAATGCGGAGCAGTATCTTTTGCCTGTCCCGACAAGAAGCGAATCCGATCCGCTTGCGCTTGATCCCGGCAAATCAAAGCGCCGCCGGTTGAAGCTGTAATGATTTTATTTCCATTGAACGATAAATAACCGCAAATGCCGAATGTTGAACAAAATTGTTTTTGATTGTTTATTGTGATGAAAGACCCTAAGGCTTCTGCGGCATCTTCAATCACCGGTATTTCGTATTCGGCGGCAATCCGGGTTATTTCCGGCAATCGAGCCGGCATTCCGTATAAATCGACGACAATGATGGCTTTCGGCTTTTTCCCCGTTCGTTTGAGTCGATCTTTAATTGTTTCTTCCAGTAAATCGGGAGATATATTCCATGTATCTTTTTCACTGTCAACTAAAACAGGATTTGCACGAAGGTATTTTACCGGATTGATGGTAGCAATGAAAGTTAAATCCTGGCAAATAATTTCATCATCCGGTTCAATTCCTAAATCAATAAGCGCAAGATGCAGAGCGGCTGTTCCCGAACTCAGGACGACAACCGGTCGCGAAGTCTCGAGATATATTTCCAGCGATTTCTCAAACCGGATAATTTGCGGACCTGCTGTTGTAATCCAATTTGAATCAATCGCTTCGGATATGTATTGTTTTTCTTTTCCCGAAGGCTGTGCAATCGATAAATATATTTTAGTTTTTCCCATCAAACATTGGCATTGTAACCATTGACGAATTATTTATACCCTCTTTCTTAAACACCTTTATAATTGTATGGAAAATAATTTGCATATCTACTTTAAAACTTACATGATCTACATACCAAACGTCTAAATCGAATTTTTGTTGCCATGAAATGGAATTTCTTCCGTTAATTTGAGCGCTGCCGGTTATTCCGGGTCTTACCAAATGCCTTCGTCTGTGATATTCCGAATAAAGCGGCAAATACTCGGGCAAGAGCGGACGCGGACCTATCAAACTCATATCTCCTTTCAAAACATTGATTAATTGAGGAATTTCATCAATGGAAAACTCTCGTAATAATTTTCCCCAACCGGTGATTCGGTCTTTATCGGGCAATAGATTTCCTTCATCGTCATAACTATTTGCCATCGTACGCATTTTTATCAACGTAAAAATATGTTCATTCAATCCCGGCCTTTTTTGAAGAAAAAACGGATTCTCTTTTGTTTTCAAATAAACAAAAAGCAAAAAAGGGATAATAATCGGTGCTGTGATCAGAAGTGCGCCGAATGAAATTACTATATCTGCCGGACGTTTGAAGAAGCGTTTATACACAAGCCTTATCAATCCTTTTATTTTTACCGCAAAAGTACAACATATATTTTAAGTTGCAAGCCAAAAAAGATATTTATGTGAAATCACAAAAAAAATACCTATATTTGCAAATAATAATTTTTGAAAAGTAATAAATCATGAAGTACACTGAAAATCTCGTTAAACTTTACGAACAATCTTTTAAGGATAACTTTGAATTACCCGCCCTCAGCGATTACGGTACAACTATTTCGTATACGTATGAAGAACTTGCCGTTGAAATTGAAAAACTTCATTTGCTTTTTATTGAGCACGACATTCGTCCGGGCGATTCAATCGCTTTAGTGGGAAAAAATTCCGCCTGTTGGGGAGTGATTTTTATGGCAACCGTTACGTATGGAGCCATTATCGTTCCGATTTTGAATGATTTTCATCCGAATGATGTTCAACAAATCATTAATCATTCGGATGCCGTACTCCTGTTTGCGTCCGATTATTTTTTGAAAGATTTGGATGAAAAACAAATGCCGACTTTAAAAATGTCTTATTTTTTTGCAGGAAAACAAATAACCAATCGTAAAGGCGAAAATATTTTATATCGGTTGACCGAACGGTTTAAGGAAAAGTATCCTCAAGGGTTTAGTCGTGAAATGATTCGTTATCCTGAAATTTCCAATGAAAATATAGCGGTATTGAATTATACTTCCGGAACGACCGGATTTAGCAAAGGTGTTTTGATTACCGGCGATAATCTGACAGGCAATCTTATATTTGCAAGACTTACATTGCCTTTGGATAGAGGGGATAAAATGGTTTCGCTTCTCCCGTTGGCACATACCTACGGTTGTTCGTTTGAGTTTTTGTATCCGCTTATACAAGGTTGTCACACAACGCTTCTGGGTAAAACGCCTTCTCCCAAAATACTCATGAAGGCATTTAAAGAAGTCAAGCCCGATTTGATCATTTCCGTCCCGCTGATATTGGAAAAAATCTATAAAAATATGATTGTCCCAATGATTGAGAAACCTGTGATGAAAATCGCTCTGAAAATTCCGGGAATTAAAAGTGCAATATATGCTATCGTACGAAAAAAATTAACTCAGGCTTTTGGAGGTAATTTCTTTCAAGTAGTCATCGGAGGCGCTCCTCTGAACAAGGAAGTAGAAGAATTTTTCCTGAAAATTCGATTCCCTGTTTCGGTTGGGTATGGTATGACCGAATGTGCTCCTTTAATCAGCTTTTCATTATATGATAAATATGTTCCGCTATCTTGCGGTAAAATCCTGCCTAACATGGAAGTGCGAATCGATTCGCAGGACCCTTATCGCGAAGCGGGAGAAATTCAGGTTTTCGGACAAAATGTGATGCACGGCTATTATAAAAACGAAGAAGCAACCCGACAGGTTTTTACCGAAGACGGATGGTTGAAGACCGGCGATTTAGGAACCATCGACAAAGACAACAATGTTTTCATTCGCGGTCGTTCCAAAAGCATGATTCTCAGTTCCAGCGGTCAGAATATTTATCCCGAAGAGATTGAAGCTAAACTTAACAATCTTCCATACATAGTCGAAAGTTTGGTTATTTCCAAGAACAATCGAATCGTTGCTTTGGTTTATCCCGATTATGAAGCAGCCCGTACGGCAGGACTTTCAACCGATGATTTGAAAAAAATAATGCTTGAAAACAAAAATACGCTGAATGGCATGGTTGCCGCTTATGAGCGAATTGCAGACATTCAATTGTACGAAAGAGAATTTGAAAAAACACCGAAGAAAAGCATCAAGCGGTTTTTATACACAACGTAAATTGACATGTGTAAAAAACAAAAACATGTAAAAATTGCTATCCGGACTTTGCAAATTCAAAATGTTTATCTACTTTTGTAGGAAAAATGGGATGGAGTATGGCAATGGAATCGTTATATAAAACGCATCAGCAATTGGTTGAACATCTGAATCTTCCGATTCGGAGAAAATTAATGGATGAGATAAATTGGGACGACCGGTTAATCGGCATTAAAGGTTCGCGAGGCGTTGGCAAAACATCTTTCTTAATACAGTATGCCAAAGAACATTTCAAACCTGACGACAAACAATATCTGTACGTCAACTTGAATAATTTTTATTTTACCGTCAAATCCGTTCGGGAATTTGCCAATGAATTTCGGATGAAAGGCGGTAAAACCCTGTTACTCGACCAAATATTCAAATATCCCGAATGGGCGGAAGATTTGGCTTACTGCTACGATAATTATCCCGATTTGCAAATCATTTTCACCGGTTCTTCGGTGCTTCGTTTGAAAGACGAAAACTGTGCTCTGGCTCATAAAGTGGTTTCCTATAACTTGAGAGGTTTTTCGTTCCGTGAATATTTGGAATTGAAAACCGGTTATTCGTTTGATGTTTATTCGTTAGAAGATATTATTCAAAATCATGTGGATATATCCGAAGCTATTTGTTCTAAAATAAAGCCTTTGGCTTATTTATCGGATTACATGCACCACGGATTTTATCCCTTTTTCCTTGAACATCGGAATTTCTCGGAAAATCTGTTGAAAACCATGAATATGATGTTGGAAGTAGATATTTTGTGTATCAATCAGATGGAACAAAGCTATCTGCCCAAAATCCGAAAATTACTATATCTGCTTTCGTTGTCGGCTCCCGAAAGTCCCAACATCAGTCAGTTAAGTCATGAAATACAAACATCCCGAGCAACGGTGATGAATTACATCAAGTATTTGAAAGACGCCCGTTTGGTAAATCTCCTATACCCGGTTGATGAGGATTTTCCGAAAAAGCCGGAACGATTGTATATGCAGAATCCGAATTTGCTTTATGCCACCCGGATGATTCATGTGGATGAGCAGGCTTTGCGGGAAACATTTTTCTACAATCAGGTTCATAAAGATTATAAAGTAAATTTGGGTTTTATAAACACACATTTTCTTATTGCCGGCAATTATGATTTTTACATCGGCGAAGAAACAAACGGAAAATACCGCCCTGATGTGTATTATGCAGAAGACGGAATCGAAAAAGGAGAGAAAAATAAAATTCCGCTTTGGTTATTTGGGTTTTTGTATTAAAAAAGGGAATAGGAATGGATTTTAAAGTTTTAATAGAGCAAATACAATCAGTACAATCTGTATTGCAGACGACAGTGGCTCATACCATCAATGTTGCCTTGACACTTCGCAATTGGCTCATTGGGCATTATATCGTTGAATTTGAGCAAAACGGAGAAGACCGTGCTCAATACGGAGAAAAATTATTACTTAATCTCGAAAAACGCTTGAAAAGCAAAGGAATGACTGAGCGGCGTTTTCGTGAATACCGTCGTTTATACCTTGTTTATCCGCAAATTGGAACTGAAATCAGAAATTTTTTACCACAGGATACAATTCAACGGTTGCTGACTGCTGAATTGGACGATTCAATTCGGCACATGCCATGTGCCGAATTACAAAATACTAATAATGAAGATAATAAATGGAAAATTCCGGCACGTCTTATACTTTCAAAACTGTCATATTCTCATTTAAAAATAATAATGAATATCGACAATCCTGTAAAGCGTGCTTTTTATGAAATGGAATGTATAAAAGGGTGTTGGTCGTTTTCTGAGCTTGAACGGCAAATCATTACTTTATATTATGAACGTAGCGGCTTATCTAAAAATAAAAAGGCTTTGTCAGCTTTAGTCAATCAACAAAGCGTGCAACTACAACCAAAAGATGTTATCAACTCTCCTGTTACCTTGGAATTTCTCGGATTAAACGAACGGGCTTTGGTTACAGAGAACGATTTAGAACAAGCAATTCTTGACAATCTACAATATTTTCTTTTGGAAATGGGACGTGGATTTTGTTTTGAAGCTCGTCAGAAGCGTATTTTAATTGATGATGATTATTTTTTCGTAGATTTAGTATTTTATCACCGTATATTGAAATGTCATGTAATCGTAGAATTGAAAATTGATAAATTCAGGCATGAACATGCTTCGCAACTCAATATGTATCTTAATTATTTTAAGAATGAAGAAATGGCGCCGGATGACAATTTGCCGGTGGGTATTCTCCTTTGTACTGATAAAGGGAACACTCAGGTAAAATATGCTACCGCCGGATTAGATAAGAATATTTTTGTACAAAAATATCTTATCGAACTACCGGATGAAAATATATTGAAAGAGTATATAACAAAAGAATTTAAGGAAAATTCAGTTACAGGAGATTTTTCGGTAACTGCTACTGATAGTAAAAAAATTAATAAAATTAAATAATTAAATAACAATTATGTCTAAACAAAAAAAATTCTTAACTTGTGACGGAAATCAAGCGGCATCGCACATTGCCTATATGTTCAGCGAAACGGCTTCGATTTATCCCATCACGCCATCGTCCACCATGGCAGAATATGTGGACGAATGGGCGGCTGCCGGACGAAAAAACATTTTCGGCGAAACCGTCCGCGTGGACGAAATGCAATCGGAAGCCGGCGCTGCCGGCGCTATGCACGGCGCTTTGCAAGCCGGTGTGCTTTCGACAACATTCACCGCATCGCAAGGATTGCTGCTGATGATTCCCAATATGTATAAAGTTGCCGGAGAACTGCTCCCGGGCGTTTATCATGTCTCGGCGCGCGCCATCGCTTCACATGCCCTTTCGATTTTCGGCGACCAGCAGGATGTGATGGCAGTTCGCCAAACCGGATGTGCCATGTTTGCAACCGGTTCGGTGCAGGAAGTTATGGACTTGGCGGCAGTAGCTCATTTGGCAGCGATTAAATCGCGAGTGCCTTTCGTGCATTTCTTCGATGGATTCCGAACTTCGCATGAAATTCAGAAAATAGAAGTATTGGATGATAATGATTTAGCTCCATTAATTGATCGTGAAGCGCTGGCGGCTTTCCGTCAACGGGCGTTGAACCCGGATAATCCGGTGACGCGCGGTACGGCTCAAAATCCGGATATTTACTTCCAAGCCCGAGAAGCATCGAATGTTTATTACAATAAAGTAGTGGGTATTGTGGAAGATTATGTGAATAAACTTTCCGAACTAACCGGACGTTCTTATCATTTGTTTGATTATTACGGTGCGCCGGATGCCGATCGGGTGATTATAGCAATGGGTTCGGTCACCGAAGCGATTCGTGAAACAATTGATTATCTGAGAGACAAAGGTGAAAAAGTAGGCTTGGTAGCCGTACACCTTTTTCGCCCGTTCTCTGCAAAACATCTGCTGAGCGCCATTCCCGATACGGTCAAACGCATTGCCGTTTTAGATCGTACCAAAGAACCGGGTGCCGGTGGCGAACCTTTATATATGGATGTAGTCGAAGCATTTGCACAATATTCCAAACATACTCCGATTGTTGTAGGCGGTCGCTACGGATTATCGTCCAAAGATACGACCCCCGCTCAAATTTTGGCAGTTTACGAAAATCTATTGTTGCCAACACCGAAAAACGGTTTTACCATCGGTATCGTGGATGATGTAACTTACACTTCACTTCCGCAAAAAGAAGAATTAGCTTTTGCGGGAGGTCCCTACGAAGCTAAATTCTACGGCTTGGGAGCTGATGGAACAGTTGGCGCCAACAAAAATTCCATTAAAATCATCGGCGATAATACCGATAAATATTGTCAAGCGTATTTTGCTTATGACTCTAAGAAATCAGGCGGTTTCACTTGTTCGCATTTGCGTTTCGGCGATAAACCCATTCGTTCGACTTATCTGGTAAATACTCCCGACTTTGTAGCTTGCCACGTGCAAGCCTATTTGCGATTATATGATGTAACCAAAGGCTTAAAAAAGAACGGAACATTCCTTTTGAATACTATTTGGAATGAAAATCAAGTGAAAGAAAATCTACCTGATCATGTAAAAATATATTTGGCAAAAAACAAAATTAATTTTTATATTATTAATGCGACGGGTATTGCGGGAGAAATTGGTTTAGGTAACCGTACGAATACCATTTTGCAATCGGCGTTTTTCAAAATTACCGGCGTCATTCCCTATAATCTGGCGGTAGAACAAATGAAGAAATTTATCGTGAAATCATACGGTAACAAAGGAGAAGACGTTGTAAATAAAAACTATGCTGCAGTAGATCGAGGTGGAGATGTTTTAAAGGTGGAAGTGCCTTCCGAATGGGCGAATATGCAAAATAAAACGGATGGATTGGTTAATGATGTTCCTGAATTTATTTCCAAAGTTGTTCGTCCGATCAATGCACAAAAAGGCGACGATCTTCCCGTTTCGGCTTTCACCGGTCGCGAAGACGGGACTTGGGATCAGGGAACGGCTTCTTTTGAAAAGCGGGGAGTTGCTGCACATGTTCCGGTTTGGACAGCGGAAAATTGTATTCAATGCAATCAATGCGCTTATGTCTGTCCTCATGCCGCTATTCGTCCTTTCTTGTTGAACGCGGAAGAAAAGGCAAAAGCTCCTGCAGACTATCAAACGCTTTCCGCTATTCCGGGCAAGCAGTTTGAAGGTTTGCAATACCGCATTCAAGTGGATGTATTGGATTGCATGGGCTGCGACAACTGTGCCAATGTCTGTCCGGGCAACAAAAACGGCAAGGCTTTGGAAATGGTTCCGATTGAAACGCAGTACGATAATCAGGAAAATTGGAATTTCTCGGTAAAAGAAGTCAAAAGCAAACAACATTTAGTGGATGTTTCTTCCAACATAAAAAATTCGCAGTTTGCCACTCCATTGTTTGAATTTTCCGGCGCATGTACGGGTTGCGGCGAAACGCCTTATATCAAATTGGTCACTCAGTTGTTTGGCGACCGGCAAATGATAGCCAATGCAACGGGTTGTACATCTATCTATTCCGGTTCAGCGCCTTCTACGCCTTATACCAAAAACGAACAGGGTCGCGGTCCCGCCTGGGCGAATTCTCTGTTTGAGGATAATGCCGAATACGGTATAGGAATGCACGTTGCGACGGAAAAAATAAGAGCGCGAATCGTTGAAAAGTCAAAAGCCTTGATAGCAATCGGATGGACGCAACAAAGAGTTAAAGACGCCGCTCAAGCCTGGCTCGACAATAAAGATGACGGTGGAGTTGCCGGCAGAAAAGCGGCTGACGAATACGTTGCTGCACTTGAATGGGGCATCGCTACGATTGATGAATTAGTGCAACATTTTAATAAAACGAGTTGTAACAACAACCCGAATATCAAAACGATAGATGATGTTATCACGTACTTGGAAAATGCAGGTGCAGAATCTAAAGAAACACTCGAAAAAGTAAAGACAATCAAAGCATCAGGCTCAAAAACTTGTAATTGTCCTGCCTGTACTCTGTGTAAAGAAATCTTGGAATTGAAACATTACTTGATGAAACGTTCCCAATGGATCATTGGCGGCGACGGTTGGGCTTACGACATTGGTTTTGGCGGATTAGACCACGTCATCGCTTCCGGTCAAAACGTGAACATTTTAGTAGTTGATACTGAAGTCTATTCAAATACCGGCGGACAATCGTCCAAAGCCACTCCGGCAGGAGCGGTCGCTAAATTTGCCGCAGCAGGCAAGCGTATCCGCAAGAAAGATTTGGGTTTGATTGCTGCGACTTATGGTTATGTATATGTGGCGCAGATTGCTATGGGCGCTAATCAGGCGCAAACGTTGAAAGCGATTCGGGAAGCCGAAGCCTACGATGGTCCTTCGGTGGTCATTGCTTATTCCCCTTGCATCGCCCATGGATTAAAAGCCGGTATGGGGCATGCGCAGGACGAACAAAAAGCCGCCGTCGAATGCGGATACTGGAGTCTTTGGCGTTACGATCCCCGTTTGGAAGCCGAAGGAAAAAATCCTTTCCAATTGGACTCGAAAGAACCCGATTGGACAAAATTTCAGGGTTTTCTGAAAAATGAAGTGCGTTTTGCTACTTTAATGCAACAATATCCGGAAGAAGCTAAGGAATTGTTCAAGACTACCCAAGAAAATGCACAATGGCGTTATAACGGATATAAACGGTTAGCAGTTCAAGCGTATTGAAGAGGTTCCGGTCGACGTATTGCATTCCGGTACAATTCTTTGTACCTTTGCCTCTCAAAACTATCTTAAGTAAAGTATATGAAACGAAAAATGCTAATCATTGCAGGGATGCTCTTTTTTGCATTATCTGTGAGTTATGGACAAACAAACGATAGCAGTCTTCAATTGCTGAAAGACTTGCAATCCAAGATAAATAGCAACGACCATCGTTACGATGCGCTGGAAAAAAAGATCGACGATGTACTTTGGTATCAGCGAGTAGGTGATATTGCATTTATCGATAAAGTTTTTGTGATGGGACCTCCTCCGGCAAAAGTCAAAAATCCTACAGCGATGGGTGCTCATAATCCATTAAGATTCAGTTCCTATGTTTTTATTCCGAAAACCATTGATGTGAATAAGAAATATCCGCTCATAGTGTTGCTCCATGGTGGTGTTCATGCAGATTTTTCTACTTACCATGTGCACATTGTGCGAGAATTGATGGCTCAAGGTTACATTGTTGTTGCCCCGGAATACAGGGGCAGTACGGGTTACGGCGAATCGTTCTGGAAAAATATCGATTATGGTGGACTTGAGATCCGGGATAGCGAAGCAAGTAGAGCTTATATGGTTGATAATTACAGTTTTATTGATAGTGATCGTGTAGGAGTCGTAGGTTGGAGTCATGGTGGTTTGATTAGTTTAATGAGTGTGTTTCAATATCCTCAAAACTACAAAGTTTGTTTTGCAGGCGTTCCTGTTTCGGATTTAGTAGCTCGTTTGGGTTATTATGATGATAATTATCGCAGTCAATTTTCGGCAAATTATCATATTGGTAAAACGGTGAACGAAGATGTGGAAGAATACCGTCGACGCTCACCTGTGTGGAACGTTGAAAAGTTGCAGACCCCCTTGTTAATTCATACCAATACCAACGACGATGATGTGAATGTTTTGGAAGTAGAAAGCTTGATTCGAGCGTTAAAAGCGGAAAATAAAAAGTTTGAATATGCAATCTTCAAAGACATTCCCGGCGGGCATTCGTTTGATCGGATTGATCCAAAACAATCGCGTGAAATCCGTTTGAAAATTTGGGCTTTTCTTGCAAAATATTTGGATCCTCCCAAACCGATGAAAACTTTGAAAGAAATGGAAAAAGCGGCGTATGTGGTGATTCCTTAAATTACGTGTGACATAAACCTATATTTTTTTATTTCAAAATTGACATCTAAACAGCATCTTATCAATTAATTATGATAAGTATGCTGTTTCCGACGTCAAAGATACAAATTTTTGAAAGCAATTCACAAC
>JGI20166J26741_11654473_pt1 | contig 22511 bp, 22 predicted proteins | sample TergutCu122P5_FD_26741 | JGI IMG/M metagenome (IMG submission 26741)
GGCCGCAAAACTGAGGATAAAAGTAAAATCTTGAATTTTAGATCGGGCACGCAAATGCAGGTAATGATTACGTATCCGAAAGAAATGGAAGATGCGTCCGATATTTGCGACTATTTAAGAAAAGGCCATATATGTATAGTTAACCTTGAGGATGTGGAACGCCCGCATGCCCAGAGGATAGCCGACTGCTTAAGCGGCGCCGTCTATATGGCGGACGGCGCGTTGGAACGCGTAAACGCGGATATTTTCGTGATCGCGCCGTCTCATATACATATAAGCGGGGAATCGGAGGAAGTTATAGACTCCAGCAATATTCTGCCCTGGATTGCCTCGTCATTTAAATAAACGGCGTATTAGCCCGGAGGCTTTTAATGACGCGCTTATTGTCGGAAACGGTAGATATTTTTGCCAGGCTGTTGTATTTACTGATTTTTATTCGTGCCGTCTTGTCGCTGATTCATTTTTCCAGGCGTAATGTTTTTATCGATGTTTTATATGCGCTGACAGAACCGCTTCTTGTTCCCGTCCGTGCCCTGCTCCGCAGATCTCCGCTGGGCGCGCCGGGTTTGAGTGTGGATCTGTCTTTGTTTGCGTTATATCTCTTTATTTTTCTTGCGCGGAATATTATAGTGAGTTTTTTAGTTTAAGGATGTTTTTATGGATAAGCAGGAATTGCTTAAGCGGTTTCAATCGCCGGACGATAAACTTTGCTTCTCAAAAGTTTTGGACCGGCTTTTTTTATGCCAATCCGCGTGTGATAAGGCTTTTACTGTTTTTATAGATCCCGTGCGCGCCGCGGAGTTTACAGAAATACTCCGGTCCGCGGCGGATGAAGCAATACTGGCTTATGGGGGCGCGGCCGGCTGTGAACGCAAGATGCTGGGATTTGCGCCTGTTTCCCGGCAATTGGAATATGACGACTTTCCCATAGACCGTTTGGCAATCCGGTTTTTAAAAAAATTCGGATCTAAACTCAGCCACCGCGATTTCTTGGGCGCCATAACGGGCCTGGGCATTAACAGGGAGAAGATTGGCGACATAAACGTAAGCGAAGGCGAGGCCGAAGCGTTTGTCAGCCGCGATGTGAGCGGCTTTATATGCGTTGGTTTGGAACATGCCGGGCGTGTAAAGGTAACGGCGGCAATAGAGAATACAAAAAAGGCTTTTTGGGAAGAATGGCCGGAGATGAGCCACGGCGGCGGGATAGAAATGACAGTAAGGATAAATTCGCTGCGTATAGACGCTGTAATCAGCGCGGTATTTAATTTATCGCGCGGCAATTCCGCTAAACTGATAAACAGCGGAAAGGTTTCGGTCAACTGGACGCCCGTTACCCGGGCCGAAAAGGCTGTGATCGAAGGCAGCGTAATCACGGCGCGCGGTTATGGGCGCATTCGCATAGAAACGATAGACACTAAAAAAGAACGATATGCCGTACGTCTGTATAAATACTCATAACAGGGGATAAAATGCCGTCCGGAGATACAAAATAAGGTTAGCGAAAGGGCGTGTTTCAAAACCTGCCGGCAATCCCTCCTTTATGCACGGGTTGCGGGGCGCCGCCCTACAGGAGGGTTCTTCTTGGATAAATACAGGCACACTGTTATGATAGTCGATGATGAAAATATAAACATAGCCATTTTAAGCCAAATACTCTCACCGGAATATAACCTGCTTACCGCCATGAACGGGCATGAGGCGCTGAGGCGCGCGGAGGAAAACCGGCCCGACTTGATTCTGCTGGATATAGTCATGCCTGATATCAGCGGGTTCGACGTCTTAAGGAAACTAAAATCATCCGCAGCCACAAAAGAGATTCCGGTCATTATTATAACAGGGCGCGACAATCCGGACGACGAGGAAAAGTCATTTTTATTGGGCGCGCTTGATTATATGACCAAGCCGTTTAATAACACAATTGTGCTGTCCCGCGTTAAAACGCAGCTGCAGATTATAAGCCAGGAACAGATAATCGAACACTTAAACCTGGTCGATTCGCTGACAGGCTTATCGAACCGGCGCAGTTTCGAAAGCCATACGGAAAAGGAATGGAAACGGGCTGTCAGGGAAAAGAAGCCATTGTCGCTGCTTATAATCGACATAGACAGGTTTAAGGCGTATAACGACGCTTACGGCCATGTGCAGGGCGATGAATTATTAAAGATGGCGGCGGTCTTATTAATGAAAAGCGCCCGGCGCCCGGCCGATATGTCCGCCAGGATCAGCGTCGCGGAGTTCGGCGTTGTACTGCCGGATACCGCATGGGAATCTGCGCTGTTTATGGCCGAAAATATCAGGAAAACCATAAAGGCCTCAATATTGCCCACTATTGACGGAAAGAACGATACATCCGTAACCGTGAGCATCGGGCTGGTTACAAAGACGCCTCAGGTAAACGATAACCTGCCCGATTTTTTCGGCCTGGCCGAAGACAGCATGCATGAAGCCAAACGGGCCGGAGGGGACAGAATTCTCGGCAAAGTGTTATAAAAAATCCCTTTGTCGTACAGCCTCATAAAGCAATATGCTGCCGGCCGCCGCCGCGTTTAGCGATTCGGTTTTGCTGTTCATGGGAATTCTTATCAGTATATCGGCCAGCGCCGATATTTCGGGCGATAACCCGCGCGCTTCGCTGCCTATCATAATACAGAGGGCTTTTGTCATATCGGCGTTATATAGGCTTGTTTTGCCTTTCAAATGCGCTGCGGCCAAAATTATGCCTTTATTTTTAAGAAACCTTGCGGCGGATAAAGCGTCTTCCATCTCAGCGCAGGGAATATTAAACAGCGAGCCGGCGGAAGCGCGTATTACTTTTGGGCTGAACAGATCCGCGCAGCCCTTTGTTAAAATAACGCCCCCGGCGCCGGCCGCGGCCGCCGTTCTGATCAGCGCCCCGATGTTGCCCGGGTCCGCCAAACCCTCGCAGAGCAGCAGCAGGCTGCCGTTTGCCGCTATTTGTTCAATCGATGACGGTTTCTTTTCACAAACAGCCATAATGCCCTGCGGCGTGACTGTGTCGGACAGCTTTTTATATAAGCGGTCCTGCGCGAGGTATATGCCGGCCCTGACGCCGCAGGCTGAAATGTCATGCTTTTTCGCGAAGCTTTCTGATACTATATAATAGGCTATACTCCAATCCCGCGGGATTTCCGATACAAATTTCTCTCCCTCAACAATAAACGAACCTGTGTCGTCCCTGCCCTTCTTGCTTAACAGCGGCAGGTTTTTTTTAATGAAATTCAGACTTGCGGTCTGCGTCATATCCACATCACCGCAGAGAATTATAATACAAATACGGCTGTTAAACAACAAACTTATTGCCAATTGCAAAAACAAATGGTAGAATCGAACAGTATTATGCTGAAAGGGGTCGTTTATGTCCGGCTCGCATTTTGGGAAGAATTTTACGATCACTACCTGGGGCGAAAGCCATGGCCCGGCGATCGGCGCGGTCGTGGACGGGTGCCCTGCCGGCATACCGCTCTCGGAGGATGATATTCAACATGATTTGGACAGGCGAAAGCCCGGCCTTTCCCCGTACGCCTCGCAGCGCGGCGAGTCGGACAAGGCCGTTATCCTGTCCGGCGTGTTTAACGGGAAGACGACCGGGGCGCCCATATCCGTCATGATTAAAAATGAAGATACGCGTTCCGCCGACTATTCGGAGATAGCCGATGTCTATCGCCCCGGGCACGCCGACTATACGTATGACGTCAAATACGGATTTCGCGACTACAGAGGCGGCGGGCGCTCGTCCGGCCGCGAAACGGCATGCAGGGTGGCGGGCGGCGCCGTTGCCCGGCGTTTCCTGAACGAACTCGGCGTCGGCATACAGGCGTATGTAATTGCGGTAGGTAACACCAACGTGGATATGAGCCGGTTTGATTTAACGCAGGCAGGGCTTAACCCTTTTTATATGCCGGATAAGATCGCCTATGAGCAAGCGTCGGCTGAAACCGCCGCGGCCATGCGGGGCGGGGACTCTTTGGGGGGCGTTGTGGAATGCGTCGTTAAAGGCGCTTTGCCGGGCGCCGGCGAGCCTGTGTTTGACAAGCTGCCGGCTTTGCTGGCGCACGCCGTGTTTTCGATAAACGCGGTTAAAGGGTTTGAAATAGGCGAGGGGTTCAAAGCGGCAAAACTTACGGGCGCCGGCAATAACGACGAAATGTATTATGAAAACGGCGTATTGAAAAAGCGGTCCAACCATGCCGGCGGCGTATACGGAGGCATTGCCGACGGTTCGGACATTGTGTTCCGCGCCGCGTTTAAACCTACGCCGTCCATAGCGGCGCGGCAAAACGCAATAAACGCGGATAAAGAAAATATAAAACTCAGTATAAAGGGACGGCACGATCCGCTGATCGTCCCCCGCGCGGTAGTGGTGGTTGAAGCGATGGCCGCGCTTGTCCTGGCGGATCTTACCCTTCAGGGATGTGTTTCAAATATAGAAAATATTAAAATTCGGGTGAATAAATGATCAAACTTAACGGAAAAGTGACAGATGACTGCAATTTTTTTGACGGGGCGGATCCGTTTGAATTGACCGATACATACGGCAGCCCGCTGTATGTGTATAACGAACGTATTTTACGGCAGAATTGCCGCGAGTTTATCAGCATGTGCGATTATCCTAAATTCAAAGTGAATTTCTCTGTAAAAGCCAATAACAATCTGACTGTTTTGCGTATTGTCCGCGAAGAAGGCCTGAAAGCGGACGCTATGAGCGCGGGGGAGATATATGCGGAACTGGCGGCGGGTTTCGGCGCGGACGAAATCTTTTTTATTCCGAATAACATATCCAAGGATGAAATGCGTTACGCCATACAGCACGATATACTGATCAGCGCGGACTCCGTATCCCAGCTGGAGCAATACGCGCGCCTTAACCCCGGGGGGCGCGCCGCTGTGCGCTTTAACCCCGGCATTGGCGTCGGCCATCACGAAAAGGTGATAACCGCCGGTAAAGACGCCAAATTTGGGGTTAACTCGGAGCAGATACCGGATGTGAAAAACATTGCCCGCAATTACAACCTTAAGCTTATCGGCGTCAACCAGCATGTGGGTTCTCTGTTTCTCGAAAAAACCGAGTATATTAAAAGCGTTATGGTATTATTGGATATTGCGAAGCATTTTGACGATCTGGAGTTTATCGACCTTGGCGGCGGCTTTGGCATACCTTATTATAAATCGGAAGGGCAGGCCCGTTTGGACTTGCGCGATATTGGCGCCGACCTGGCGGGGATCATGACGCGGTTTGCGCGCGAGTACGGCAAAGAGCTGACATTTATGGCGGAACCCGGCCGTTATATTACAGCGGAAGCCGGTTTGCTGCTGGGAACCGTACACGCCGTAAAATTTAACGGCCAGGATAAGTATATCGGAACCGATATTGGGTTTAATGTGCTGATGCGGCCGGTACTCTATGACGCGCATCACGATATTGAGGTATACAGGCGCGAAGGCAATGTCTCGGATAAATGGGAGAGCGTGAATATAGTGGGCAACATCTGCGAGTCGGGGGATAATTTGGCAAAGAACCGTTTCCTGCCCGCTATATTGGAAAATGACCTGCTCGGCGTGCTGGACGCGGGTTCATACGGGCATGTGATGAGTTCAAACTACAATAACCGTTTACGGCCCGCGGAGGTTTTACTGCGTGAGGACAAGTCTGTTAAGCTAATCCGCAACCGTGATACCTTCGAGGATTTGATCAGGCCGTACCTTGTCTAAACAATTATTGCGCATAACCTTGACCTAACTCTCTTATTCGTTATATTTTTCTCCTTTCCCTCTTTTTGAGAAAGCTTTTTGGCTTTCTCACTTTTTTTTACTCTTTTTCTACACAGCAAACAATAAATATCGTTCTTTTATTATACTGTATGGAAAATTAATAAAAAAAATTTTACTTTATTAATTTGGTATTTTTAGGTATACTGATACAAGGATCGTTGCGGGAGGATGAAAATTATAAAAAGACTTTTTTTCTGTCTGTCCGTAATACTCTGCATTATAACTGACATTCATACGACAACACAAGCGGATCAACAAAAGTTGGCTGTGCTGCTTTATCATCACATACTGCCCGCGGCGGATAACACGACGTTTAAGGACAACGGGCTGGTCCTTCCTCAGGCAGATTTTTTGGAGCAAATGGAATATTTATATAAAAACAACTACCACACAGTAAATACAAATGAATTGAGGGCGTTTTTATATCAAAATAAACCTTTGCCGGCAAAAAGCGTGATGATTACATTTGACGACGGGTATATGGGCAATTATATGTTCGCTTATCCGATTTTAAAACAATACGGTTTTAAAGCCGTTATGTTTGTTATCACAGGCGGCATGCAGACAAAAGAAGTGGATTTTCACCCTGATCAGTTGGACATGCTCAGCTGGATGCAAGTAGCGGCGTCCTCAGACGTATTTGAGTTCGGTTCGCACACAAATGCCCTGCATACGCCCGTAAACGGTAAAACAGGTTTAGTCACAGCGTCGCCGCAAGACGCCGCGGCAGATTTACAACGCAGTCAAAAGCGGCTCAATAATAAAAAACTGTTTTCATATCCCCTTGGCCAGTATACGGATCAGATTGTCAAAATGGCGCGCAATAACGGCGTTGATTTAGCTTTTACAATTAATAAGGGATATGTAACGCAAAACAGCAATCCGATGCTCTTGAAGAGGATTACGGTTTATACAGGCATAACTCTCAAAACATTCGAAAGCATTGTGACATGCCGGTATGTATACAAATAATGTTTTTTAAAACATTATACAGATTTTTGTCGATATTTATAATAATTAATATTTACACACTGTTCACATTTTATCTATATCTGCATTGTATAATTAAATAGTTGGAATTAGAGGGGAGCCCAAATGGAAGATTATAAAAAAAATTTTCTGGACTTAAGCGAAATTGACCGAATACAGCAGGAAATTGAAAGAAATCTCTATAGCGCGCCTCAGTCAGACAAAAATTATAGTACGGATCAAGATAAGTATATAAAGCCCAGTATAAGCGTTAAGGATAATTATTTTACAAACCCGGCCGCCCCTCACGCGCAGGGAATGCGGAACACTGCCCCGGGGAACGCTTCCTATCACGAAACCGTTAAAAATGAGACAACGCGTTCCCGGAAGAAGAAGTTCAGGCGCAGCGTGACATACGTCATTATTATCTGCACATTAGGAACGGGCGCCTTGGGTATGGGTATGGGGTTCGGTTTTCCGTACGCAGGAAATTTTCTCACTCAAAGTATAAGCGATGAAAAATCAGGCAATTATATAAATACTTCGAATCAGGCGGAGAGTCAAAATGTTCCCGCCGCTGTGTCGCAAACGAATGTATCGCCCAATGACGAAACAATAATTGTAAGCTCAATGTCTGACGTTATTAAATTGGTTGCGCCGTCTGTTGTATCCATTATGTCGGTATACCCCTCGTCTTCAGATTTTTTTAGTTTGCCTTACGAGGAAGGCGGTTCCGGGTCAGGCATTATTTTCGCTCAGGATTCAGAAAAGGTCTATATTGCAACAAACAATCATGTTGTATCCGGCGCGTCTTCCGTTTCGGTCAACATAGAAGACAGTGACGGCATCACCGCGGCGCCTGTGGGCAGCGATCCCGACGCCGATCTGGCCGTTGTTTCAATATCTAAAACAGATATTAAAAAAGCGGGCATAAAATCGGTAACAATCGCTGTTTTCGGAAATTCTGACAACATGCGGGTAGGCGATCCCGTCATTGCGATTGGCAATGCCATGGGCGAAGGCAATATCGTCACTTCGGGCATTGTCAGCGCGATTAACAAGGAAGTCACCGTTCAAAATAATATACTCACGGTCATACAGACCGACGCCGCCATAAACCCGGGCAACAGCGGCGGCCCGCTGATAAACCGCTACGGCGAAGTAATAGGCATTAACACCGCGAAACTTTCGCAATCCGGCGTAGAGGGCATGGGTTACAGCATAACGTCCAATATAGCTAAACCTATATTTGACGGTTTTGCGTCACAAATACCCAAACCTTTTTTAGGCATTCAGGGTACCGATCTGACAAAAGAATTAGGCGATATTTTCAACCTTCCCGGCACGGGCGTATTGGTACGGGACATTGTCCCCGGCTCGAGCGCGCAAAATGCGGGTATCCAGCGAAACGACGTTATAACGGGCTTCAATGGGGAGGTTGTGTTCAATATGAAGCAGCTGTCCGAGGCAATCCGCAATTGCAAGGTCGGCGATGAGGTTATTGTCAAAGTATACCGCAACGGCGCCGGCCAAATGGAGTTTAAGGTTAAACTCACCGAGTATAAAGTTAACAATTTCTAATTTTCGATAATTAACTCCTCTCCTTTATTAGCCGTGGCGCATTAAACCCGCCTGCGGCCGATGTATTGTTCTTTCGGTAACCCGCGAGAACTTAACATATTCCCTCCTTTATTTTTAGCTGCCGGCGGCTGCATTTCAGCCTGCCGGTTTTTTTTGAAAGGTGAAGCGTTATGAAATACCGGATGCTGGTTTCGGATTTAGACAATACGCTGTTAAACAACAAATTGCTGATTTCGCCCGAAGTAAAGGAAGCCATAGCATACGCCCGCGAAAATGGCGTAAATGTGGTGTTATGCTCGGGGCGCTGCTACTTATCCATGCTTATTTTCGAAAGGGCGCTGGGGCCCATATCGGATACGCAATTGGGCATCAGTTTTAACGGCGGCCTGATATATGAATCCCTGTCGCAAAAGGCCCTGACAGATTACAGGCTTGACAGGGGCCTGGCGTTTGAATTGATTGACGCTTTAAAAGCTAAAGGCGCTTCGGTTTTGGTTTACCAGGGCGGCGATCTTTACGCTGACAGCGAAACGCAGGACGTAAAAGACTATCACCGCGGCGTATTGTTGCCGGTCGTTCTTCTGGACGATTTCAGCCGGCTGACCGGCGAGATTTCAAAAGTTTTAATTCGCGGGAAAAAATCATTTATAGAGCCTTTGGAGCAGTCTTTAAGAGATCTGGCTTACGGCCGGTGCAACACATTTTTTTCGGCTGACAATCTGTTGGAATATTGCCCGGCACAGGCCAATAAAGGCGCGGGCTTGGAGTTTGTCTGCCAATATCTGGGCATCAGCCCGGAGGAAACCATAGCAGTGGGCGATCAGAACAACGATATTCCCATGCTGCGCGCGGCCGGGTTGGGCATTGCGGTGGCAAACGCTACGGATGAGGCCAAAGCAGCCGCGGATTTGGTTATGGGCGAAACAAATGATCAAAATGCCGTCGCTAAAATTATTTACAAATATTTAACTTAAGCTTATCTTTGCCAAAATGTCATGAAATTGACATTTAATCCGCTTTTATAGGATATTGACAGGAATATTTTACTATGCTATAATTTTGACTTTTTTCCTTGTTTATGGTATACTAAGAATAATATGAATTCACTGTGCGAACGTATAGGTGTGAATTCATAAATACAAGTGAGGTGACCGTTGTGTTTGATAAAAAAGATGTTGTTCATGTGAAAAAAGACATCGAACGCAGGATAGGAAGCCGGGTGATCCTGGAGACGAATAAAGGCAGGCATAAGTCGGTTATTAACGAAGGTATAATTGCCAATGTCTATCCGAGCATCTTTACGATTCAATTGTCAGATAACGACGGTGCGAAACGCAAGCTGTCATTCAGTTACACAGATGTTTTAACCAATTCCGTGGAGATAACGCTGGCTGAATAATGAGAGCAACGCGCCGCAATACGGGGGAACGCCATCCGGGATATTCTTTTTGCGAATTTTTCGGAACAGGCATAATATTGACGCCTTCTTAATATATTGTCTAAGGAACCGCATTTGGATAAGCCAGTCCACTTGCGCTGCGACAATTGTTAAGGAGGCTATCTTATTATGGAAAACCAGCTTGTCAGGGAAAAGATCTATTTAGATCAGAACATAAACCGCGAATCAACGCAGATACTGCTTGAAGGGGATATCATTGTTCCGGATGTAAAACCTGATATGGCGCAAATACTGTCCACAGACGCGCGGGTGCTTATTGAGAAGACCGAGGTGTCCGCGGACAGGGTTAATTTTATCGGTAAAATGGATCTTGGAGTACTCTATATCGCAAAAGGGCCCGATAAGTCTGTTTTTTCTATGAACGTAACTACGCCTATAGATGATTTTATCAACCTGGACGGCGTAACGCGCGATATGTGGGTTAACGCAAAAGCGGAACTGGCTAATATAGACTATAAAATGCTGAACGACAGGAAGATCAATTACCGCGCGGTGGTTAACGTGGGCGTCGGCGCCGAATATACGGATGTGCGCGATGTTGTGGTAAATATAGAGGACGTTCCGGATAACCAGCTTTTAAAATCAACCCTGAGCCTTAATAAAACCGTGGAAAACAAACTGGATCACTTTACGGTCAAGGATCAGATATCGCTGCCTTCGAGCAAGCCTAACATTCAGGATATCATTCAATGCTCCGTCCAGATCTCAAACAAGGATATCCGCGTTGCGTCAGGCAGGGTCAGCATATCGGGCGAACTCTATGTGTCCACATTGTTTAAAGGCGACGGCGACGAGAATCTGGTCGAGTTTATTGAAAACGAGATCCCCTTTAACGGCTCGGTTGACGTAACCGGCGTAAATGACGATATGTACGCCGATGTGACGCTCAGCGTCGAGGATCAGTATATTCAGGTAAGGCCGGACAGCGACGGGGAGGATCGCATACTGGACATAGAGGTGTCCGTAGGCGTGATCCTCAAGGTGTACAGCACCCAGAAGGCTGAGATTCTGGAAGATGCCTACAGCATCGATCAGCGGCTGGATATAGTTAAAAGCAAAGTGAAATATCCCAAACTCGTATGCCGCAACAAGAACCAGACCACAATAAAAGAAGTAGTCCAGGTCGATAATAACTGCCCGGATATTTTACAGATCTTCAAAGTAAAGGGCAGCGTGCTTTTGGATGAAATAAAGGCAATCGAAGACAAAATTATCGCGGAAGGCGCGATTCAGGCCGATATACTGTATCTGGCCGAAAGCGACGACACCCCGCTGTACAGTTTTAAGAGCGTAATCCCGTACAGGCAGGTTATCGAAACAAAGGGTTCAACTTCAGATATGGCTGTAAACCTGGATATCTGCATCGATCATGTGGCTTTTAACATGCTGAGCAAGCGCGAAACAGAAGTCCGTTTCCTGCTGACCTTCAATACGCAGGTCATTGAGGAAAAATCTGTCGACGTTATTACGGACATTGAATTTAATGAAATGGATCCCGGCGTATTGGAGAATATGTCCAGCATGACCATATATGTGGTACAGCCGGAAGACAGCCTATGGAAGATTGCGAAACGTTACAACACGGGCATTGACGAACTGCTGGCTGTCAATGAGATTGACAGCCCGTCGAAAATTTGCCCCGGCCAGAAATTGCTTATTCTGAAAAAAGTCAGTTAAAAACGGCCTTGCGGCTTAAGCCGCCTTATGTTATACTGGGGTAAAGTTTAACAGACTAAAACACTTATGAGGGAGGTAACCATTGAAGCTTGTTATGGCTATCATCCATGATGAAGACGCGTTTCACATCATGGATTTGCTCAACGAACAGGGATACTCGGTGACAAAGCTTGCCAGCACCGGCGGGTTTTTACGGGCAGGCAATACAACGCTGATTTGCGGAGTCACCGAGGATCGCATTGCCGGTTTGGTAGATATAATCGAGAAAAAGTGCAAGAGCAGGAAACAGATTACCTCTGTGAATTCCACCCATGTCAACGCCACGGAAAGCTATGTGCCTTACCCTGTCGAGGTAACCGTAGGCGGCGCCACCATCTTCGTGCTTAATGTGGAAGATTTTAAAAAGGTATAGGCGGTGTCCATACGGATAACTCATACCGCGCCGGTAAACACGGCGGGCCTGCAGCCCGGCGTGCGGCGCGCGGCGGAGCCGGATTTTCTGTTTACCCTGAACCGGTTGGACGACGAAGGTTTGGCGGGGCGGCTTAATAACCTCATGAATGAAATAACCGCGCAGGGGAACCGGCTTGCGGAACACATGGATATTAAAGACATGCGTCATTACAGAAGCCTGGTTTCAGATTTTATGCATGAAGTGGTTACCCATTCGCATGAATTCACCCGTGAGAATTTTCTGGACAGACGCGGCAGGCGCCGCGTCTATGGCATTATCCGGCTTGTGGACAAGAAGTTGGATGAACTGGCGCAGGAATTGATCAACACGGAAAGGGATCATCTGAATATTTTAGACAGGATTGACGAGATAAAGGGTTTGCTTTTGGATATTTCCGCATAAAACCGCCGGCAACGGCGGTTCTTCTATATGCAGATTGTTAAGTCAGAGAGGCGCGCTATGTCATCTTTTTCTGAAATTATCGGCCATAACAGTATTATCAACAGCATAAAAAATTCTATCGTATCAAACCGGGTTTCACACGCCTATATTTTTGACGGACAAGCCGGCATGGGCAAAACAATGCTGGCAAAGGCAATGGCAAAAACAATCCAGTGCGAGGCGCGCGGAACCGACGCGTGCGGCTGCTGCTTATCCTGCCGGACATTTGAAAGCAATAACCATCCGGATATTTTTTATGTTGCTTCATCCAAGAAATCAATAGGCGTAGACGATATCCGCGATCAGGTAATCAAAAATATGGAAACGCCGCCGTACCGGTACCGGTATAAAGTCTTTATAATCGGCAATGCTGATACTATGACGCCGGCCGCGCAGAACGCCCTCTTGAAGACCATCGAGGAGCCCGCGGATTTCGGGCTGTTCTTGCTGCTGTCTGAAAACTGCGCCGCGTTTCTGCCCACAATAATATCACGATGCGTAATGTTCCGGCTGAAGCCCTTGCCGGAAACTGATGTCATTAATTATTTGGCGGACAAAAATATAGGCAATGAGCAGGCGCGCTTCTACAGCGCTTTTTCACAGGGCAACATCGGCAAAGCCATGCGTTTGGCTTCCTCGGAAACGTTTGCGGAAATGCGGGAAACAGTAATCTCATTGGCTCAGTCTGCGCGCCGGCTGGACACGCCCGGTTTATTCGCGGGATACCGCGTATTGGAGCCGTATAAGGACGATATACAGGAATTGCTGGATTTGTTTATGCTTTGGTACAGGGATGTTATAATAATGAAAGAAACTGACAGCGCCCGTTTCCTTTTCCAACAGGACAAACAGAATGAAATATACGCGGAAGCTCAGGCTGCGGAAATGTCATCGCTATATAAGAAATTTGACGCCATTTGGCAGGCCAAGCGAAACCTTAAGCAAAACGGAAATTTTCAGTTAACGCTGGAGATGATGCTTTTAAACCTGGGAGACGGGTGAGTATTATGATTGATATTATCGGGGTGAGATTTAAAAAGGTCGGCAAGATATACTTTTTTGATCCCGGGGATATGGAAATAGAAAAAGAAACGCCGGTTATTGTAGAAACCGTGCGCGGGGTGGAATACGGCTTTACCGAGATCGGCAGGCGGCCAGAACCGGAAGAGCATGTAATTCAGCCGCTGAAAAAGGTTATCCGTATTGCCACGGAAGAAGATACCAACCAGCGTGAAACGAACAGGCAAAAGGAGCAGGAAGCGTTCGCCATTTGCATGGAAAAGATCAAAACGCGCGGGCTGGACATGAAATTAATAGAGGTAAGCCTCACGTTTGACCAGAATAAGATTATCTTTTATTTTACCTCGGACGGGCGCGTTGATTTTCGTGAGCTGGTTAAAGAACTGGCCGCGATTTTCAGGATCCGTATTGAACTGCGTCAGATAGGGGTAAGGGACGAGGCAAAAATTTTAAACGGGATAGGCATATGCGGGCGCACGTTGTGCTGCGCCACCTTTCTGGGCGAGTTTCAGCCGGTTTCGATAAAAATGGCTAAAGAGCAGAGCCTGTCGCTGAATCCGACTAAGATTTCCGGCATATGCGGCCGCTTAATGTGCTGCCTGAAATATGAAGAGGATACGTATGAGTATTTAAACCGCGATTTACCCGGTATCGGGGATATAATACGCACGCCGGACGGCGATGGGGAAGTTTTGACCGTGAATGTGCTGCGCCAAATTGTAAAGGCCGCGGTCCGCAGGAGATCGTCGGATGTGATCAATGTGGGTTTCTATTCAGTCCGTGAGATAAAAATATTATCCAAGGCTGTCACGCCGGATAACGCGCAATGATTGCGCGGGGTTACCTTCATGAGGGCGAAAGGCTGGAGGATCTGCAGTGCGGCGGCATGACGCTGATTCAGGACGAGCGGCATTTCCGGTTTGGCATAGACGCGGTGCTCCTGGCCAATTTCTGCCGTGTGAAACCTGGGGAAACGGCGGTTGATTTAGGCTGCGGTTCCGGGGTCATTCCGATGCTGGTTTGCGCAAAGTATAAAGCTAAATATATCTTCGGGCTTGAGATACAAAAAGCCTGCGCGGACATGGCTGACAGAAGCGTCCGGTATAACGGGGTTTCGGATAAGGTTTGCATTATAAACGGCGACATAAAAAACATCAGGGATTTGCTGCCTGCGAACACGGCCCATGCGGTGACGGCTAACCCGCCGTATATTAAAAAAGGCGCCGGGAATATAAACGAATCCGATGAACTCGCCATTGCCCGGCATGAAATACTCTGCGATTTAAACGACGTCCTCCAAGCGGCCGCTTGGCTGTTAAAGCCGGGCGGCCGTTTTTATATGGTTCACCGGCCGGATCGCCTGGCAGATATAATGTGCTGCGCCCGCGCATGCGGAATGGAGCCAAAAACCATCCGGTATGTCCATCCGTATGACCGCAGGCCGCCGTCGCTGATATTGATGGAATTCAGAAACAACGGATCGGCGTTTTTAAAAACACTGGCGCCGCTTATACTGTATGAGGCGGATGGGGGATATACCGGAGAATTACGGCGGATTTACGGGATTTCTCATTCCTCCTGAATATAAAGCATGGCGTTATGGGCCGCTGTGGCGCCGTCGGAAGCGGCTGTTACCAGCTGCCGCAGCGCTTTTTTACGGACGTCGCCGGCGGCGAAAACGCCGGGTATACTGGCGCGCATATCGTCGTCGGTGATAATGTAACCGTATTCATCCAATGCTAGGATATCTTTGAAAAGGCCGCTTTTCGGAATCGCGCCGACCGCTATAAACAAAGCGTTGATTTCCAAGGTTCTGAGTGAGCCGCCGGCGCCGCAAACAGTAACGCCTTCGACTTTGCCTGCCCCAAGCAGCTCTATTACCCGCGCGTTCATCACGGGTTCTATATTGTCTGTTTTTTTTAATTTATTTACCTCGGCCTGCGCGGCGCGGAAGCTGTCCCGGCGGTGGATAATAAAAACCTTGCGGCAGATTCTGCTTAGAAAAAGCGCTTCTGTCAAGGCCGTATCCCCGCCGCCGACCACCGCCGCTGTTTTACCCCTGAAAAAATTTCCGTCGCAAACAGCGCAATAGGAAACGCCTGAACCGCGCAGTTCCCTTTCCCGGGCCACGCCCAATTCCCGCGAATTTTGCCCGGTGGCTATAATAACGCAGCGGCTTTTATACTCGTTGTCCTCCGTCTTGACTGTTTTTACCGCTTCATTGAGGAAAACCCCCGTAACGGTTTCATAAACAATATCGGGGTCGTAATTTCGCGCTTGTTTTTCAAATTCGCTCATTAAGTCCATGCCTGATATGGGCGTAGAATAGCCCGGGTAGTTTTCAATTTCCATTGTGTTTATAATCTGGCCGCCCAGGTACAGTTCCTCAATGAGCAGCGCGCTTAGCCCGTATCGGCGTGTATATAGGGCGGCCGTAAGCCCTGCCGCGCCCCCGCCCAAAATAATGACGTCATACATATAAATACCTCGTTTCCTCGTTTCGTAAAACTTGACTTTGGTGGTATAACTGATATAATGTTCTGGTTACCGGCATCTGTAGCTCAGTGGATAGAGCGACCGCCTCCTAAGCGGTAGGCCGGGAGTCCGATTCTCCCCAGGTGCATTGAAACCCCATAAATAACGCCACTTATTAGTGGCGCTATTTTTTATTTTTATCTATTTAGCCACTTTTTAGCCACTGAGGTAAATTATCTTTCGTATAATTTTATTATAGATCAGGCAGCAAGAGTTTTCCAGTTTTTCCGTTAGCAGTTTATCTGTTTTTTTGTCGTTATTCGTAGGTCTGAATAGTTTTGACACACTAGACTGCATACAATATAATGTTTAGTAGAGATGATTAAGAAATACTTGCGGAGTAAACTCAAAATATACAGAAAGCACGCCTTACCTAATTTGACCGCATAGCCTGATTTTGATATAATCATCATATTAATAAAACTCCTGCGCTTGAGGGATGAAAGAGATTGTATGAAGCAATATGATTTGGTTATTATAGGCAGCGGGGCAGGCCTGATGGTACTGGAGGAAGCCCTTTACCACGGATTGCGCTGCGCAATCGTGGAAAAGGGCAAAATTGGCGGCACCTGCCTGACAAAAGGGTGCATCCCCTCAAAAATGTTGGTTTATCCCGCGGACTTTATACGGGAGGCGGAGATGGCGGATCGGTTTGGCGTTAAAGTGCAGCGCCCGCAAATTGATTGGAATGCCATCAGTAAAAGAATGTGGGAACAGATAAACTTTACCGAAAACATACGGCAGGATTTAATGCAAGAGCCAAACCTGGATGTCTATCCTGGCGTAGGCTCATTCAGGGATCCGCATAAAATGGTGGTTTGCTATGACAACGGTAAAGAGAGCGACATAATTGAAGGGGATCGTTTTGTTATCGCGGCCGGCGCCCGGACATCTGTGCCGGATATTGACGGGTTGAACGCGGCAGGTTATGTTACTTCCGAGAGTTTCTTCGGCAGCAAATTCCCGGCAAAACCGTGGGAACATTTGGCGATCCTTGGCGGCGGCGCAATCGGCATGGAATTTGCGCATATTTTTTCCGCGTATGGCAGTAAAGTTACGGTCATTGAAATGTCCGGGCGTATCCTCGGGACGGAAGAAGAGGAAATTTCCGCGTTTGTGACCGGGCAGTTTGCAAAGAATGGGGTCGAAATACTGACCGGCGCTAAAGTTAAGGCGATTCGGGCAGATAACGGAAAAAAACAATTAATAATAGAAAACGGGCAAGGCAGCAATTGTAATGTTGTATGCGATGAACTCTTTATAGCATCCGGCGTCCGTTCCAATGCCGATACTTTGTCCATGGAAAATGCCGGCGTCAGCCTCGATCAACGCGGATGGATCCCGACAAACGCATACCTTGAAACTGCGCAGCCGCATATTTTCGCGCTCGGAGATATAAACGGCAAATATCAGTTCCGCCATAAGGCGAATTATGAAGCGCAGATTCTGGCAAATAATCTTTTCGGAGCGAAAGAAAAAACAGCCGCGGATTACGGCGCTGTCCCCTGGGCTGTTTTCACCCATCCGCAGGTCGCTCACGTCGGCATGACAGAACGTGAATTACAAAAAAAAGGCGTCGTTTACCGCAGCGCGAAGAACCATTATTCGGAGGTCGTCGGCGGCCGGGCTATGGGATACCGCACGGGAGACGACGATGACGGTTTTATAAAAATGCTTGTCGGGGAACAGGCGCAGATATTAGGCGCGCATATAGCCGGGCCGCAGGCGGCGGTATTGTTGCAGCCGTTTGTATATCTGATGCAGATGGGATATCAGTGCAGGAGTAAAATTACACAGGCTCAATCCGAACCGCAGATAGAGGGCCTTAGATTGCTTTGCCAACAGATGGGCGCGTATACCCCGATAATGGATTCTATGGTAATCCACCCGTCGCTTAACGAACTTACCGCGTGGGTGTTTGAAAAGCTAGTGGAATCGCACTGAAAACAAATGGATATATTAAAGGCCCTGCCTACTGTTAAGCGGCAAGGCCTTTTTAAAAAGGGATGAATTTTGATGTCTGAGAAAATAAAAATAGCGGTAATCGGCGCGGGCACATGGGGCGGGACGCACGCCCGGATTTACAGGGAGCATCCGCTGGCGGAAGTCACTGCCATTTGCGATCAAAACAAAGGCAGAGCGGAGAGATTGGCGGCCGAATTGGGGATAGACGCGGTTTATGACGACTATAACGAGATGCTGCGGCATGGCGGCTTTGACGCCGCTGCGATTGTGACGCCGGATTTTGCACACGCGGATATCGCCGTAGCCGCTGCCAACGCGAAAAAGCACATCCTTATTGAAAAGCCGCTGGCTACAACTCGGGACGACGCCTTTCGCATCGTCGACGCCGTAGAGAAAAACAACGTGCGCGCGATGGTAGACTTTCACAACCGCTGGAACCCGCCGTTCAACGCGGCTTATCAGTCTATCCGCTCTGGGGAATTGGGCGTTGTCTATACCGGATCCATACGCCTGAACGACTGTAAGTGGGTCGCCACCTGTATGCTGCCCTGGGCGGCGTCGTCGTCCATACTGTGGTTTCTGGGCAGCCACAGCGTAGATACAATGAGGTGGCTGTTCGGCGACGAAGTGAGCAGGGTGTACAGTATATCAAGGAAAGGCCTGCTGCAGTCCATGGGCGTGGATACGGAAGACTGCTATTACACAACGCTGGAATTCAAAAACGGCGGCGTGGCGCATATGGAAAACGGATGGGTTACGCCCGACGCGAACCCGAACGTCAATGATTTCAAGTGTAATATTCTCGGCACAAAAGGTATGATCTCCATCGACGCCACCAACCATAACCTGATACAGAAATATACGGACACATCGGTTTCCGTGCCCGATATTCTCGTGACGAACACCGTGTTTGACCGTGTAAACGGTTTCGCTTACGAAAGCATCCGCTCGTTCGTAGACTGCCTGTACAGCGGCGAGCCGTTTAAGGTAAGCCTTACGGACGCCCTCAATACGACGCTTATACTGCTGGCCGTTATGGAATCGGCCGCCAAAAGGGCGCCTGTTTATACAGGCTTATAATCTTTGCCTAGGCTGTCATGTCTTTTTTCAAATTAATCTCCCGTATATCATTTATGTCCGCCTTGCATCTGCGTTCGGCGTCCAATAAACCGTTTATTTCCTGCTGTACATCCGTAATCTGGGTATAGCAATATCCGCAAACCCAGGGTAGCTTTTTTATTGCGGAGGTCATGTCATTGATCCGGAATATATATTGTTCGACGGTTTCCACCGTATTGCCATAACCCCAGCTGCCCTTTTCCCCGCCGGCGAAAGCGGCGCCGCCGTATTCGCTGATGATAACCGGCTGGCCGCGGTATGCATATCCTTCAGCGAAAGCGGATTTGCGCGTACTGTGATAAACCTGGTTTTTCAGGATACCTTCATGATTATCCTGATAACGCTTGAGGAAGGCCTGGCCAAGTTCCTCATAATCATGGAGTGTTAATATATCGGATACGGTATGTTCCCAACCGTCATTTACAATCACCGGCCGCATTTCATCAAGGCTTTTTGTCAAGTGGTAAACCGCCTCGGTAAAGTGCTGCTGCTGCCGGACTGTTTTAATCTGCGGAACTCCCCAAGATTCGTTAAAAGGCGTCCATGTGATTATAGACGGATGATTATAATGCTGTTTTACAACTTCAATCCATTGAGAGGTGAAATTTTGCGCCATATCATCGCCAAAGGCATAAGGGGACGGCATTTCACACCAAAGCAGCAAGCCTTTTACGTCGCACCAGAACGCATAGCGCTCATCTTCTATTTTTTGATGCTTACGGGCCCCGTTAAAGCCCAACGCGAGGATTTTATCTATATCTTCTATAATAGCGGCTTCATCCGGCGGGGTGAGGCCGCTGTCTTTCCAGTAGCCCTGATCTAAAACCAGCCGCTGATATATAGGTTCTCCGTTTAGTAAAATATTTCCCTGATCAATCCTGATATCGCGCATGCCAAAATAAGAACCTACAGTATCTGTTGTTTCTTCGTTTTCCGCCAGTTCAAACCGGATGTCATAAAGATTGGGATGATCAGGCGACCATTTTTCAACCAGCCATTCGCTGACTTCGACGGAACCGACATCCAGCACAATTCGGCCGCGGCGCCCCAATACCGGAAACTCCGCCCGGTTTACCGTCTTATTGCCGAAAAGAATTTCCACCCGCAACTTGATTTCGGCGCCGGTTGGCTCCCTATTGATTTTCCATTCAAGGCCAATTGAATGATCTGCGAGCTTTGGCGTCATTTTCACGCTTTCCAGATAGGTTTGCGGCACATATTCAAGCCATACGGTTTTCCATATCCCTGTCGTCTGCACATACCAGCATCCGAAATTTTCCTTTTTCCACCGCTGTTTTCCGCGGGGCTGCATAATATCATTGGAATCCTCGACCATGACGGTAATATGATTATCTTCCGGCTTAAGCATTTCAGTAATATCAAATTGAAACCTCGTATAACCGCCGGTATGGCAGCCGGCATATTGGCCGTTGACCCAAAGCATGGTTTGATAATCACTGCCCTCAAAATGAAGCAGGGTACGTGTTTTCCGGTCTATGAGCGGGTTTATGGTTCTATGATACCAAACAACCGGGTGGAACGTTTCATCGCCAATACCGCTTTTTACTGTTTCATAGCTGAAAGGTACGGTAATTTGCCTATCCAAAGGAAAATCAAGGTTCCATTGTCGTTCAATACCCTCGTTTTGATCGTCAAATTTAAAATCCCAAATTCCATTTAAGTTTTCCCATGAGGGCCGCGTAAATTGCGGCCGCGGATGATTGGGAATGTAATTCATTACCATATATAATTCCTCCTTATTACATTTATTTTATGAAGATACTGTGATTACAATGAGAAGCCCACATATATATATAACAACCGGGCACAATTTTCAATACCCTAATGTATACACTTGCATACATGAATACATTCTGATATAATCGCATTTATAATGTATGCATTACAAAGGGGCGCATCAATTGGCGGACAATCCTAATCTTACAATAAGGGTCACAGATGAGGCAAAGGAATTGTTTAATACCTTGGCCGCGGATTTCGAAAACAAAAACGAATTCATTAACCGGCTGCTGACAGTGTACACGACCGAAAAAGTAAAAGAAAGCGAATCAAAACTCAAGCCGTCTATCGAGGCCGTTCAAACCCTGACAGGCCGGCTGATCGACGTACTGGCCGGTGTTTCCGCCGAAATAACCGCAAAAGAAGAACAGCATAAGGACGATCTTGAAAAACAGCGGATATCTTTCGAAGAAACACGATCAGTTTTGCAGCTGCAGATAAACAGGCTAAAACAGGATTTAGCGGAAAACAAAGAAAACAGCGCCATTATCCTTTCTGAGACAGAAGCCGTAAACGAAAAGTACGCCGCCTTGCGGCAGCACGCGAATAACCTGGAAGTATCCGCAATGGATAGGGCGAACTTGGTTGAAGAATATAAGAATAAAATCGACTCGCTGACCGGCTTGATAACCAAATATGAAGGATATGCCGAGGAAAACGAAAAACTGAAAGACAGCGTAAACGCGCTGAACCGCAATATTGAAGAACTGCAGCGCAATATAATTGAATTAAACAAAGAACAGGCGATAATAAAAGATAGGCACAGGATCGAATTGGAGCATCTGCAAAACACCCTCGCTATGCAGAGAGAAACCGCATTGCTCGAACTGGAGAGAAGTTTTCAAAAAAGGCTGGAGGAACAACAAACCAAACACGCCGACATCATTGAGGCGCAGCAAATCAGGTACATAAAAATTATCTCCGAATATGAAGACAAGGTAAGGGCATTTCTTAGCGAATGAACGGATTGCGGCGTATGCCGCTTCTATTTGTGATTCGGGGGATGTACGAATGTTTAGTGTTATCTCTATAAAATATAATGAGCCTGATGACAGCCGGGAACTGCAAAAATGATAAAATGTCCGTTTTGTAAAGAGGCATACGTAGAAGATGAACCTTTCTGCCCTGGATGCGGCCGCCGAGTTGTCGATTATCGCTCTTGCAGTAATCGAAACTGTCGAAACTATGGCCAAGCCCTGCTTGATAACCAAGCCTTTTGCCCTCATTGCGGCGCGCCTGCAGCAAATGTTTATACCGAAGGCAACCCACCCATGTCGGCTATGCATGTCATAATTCTTGTGTTAGGTCTCTTTATTCTTTTTTACATAATTTATGTTATCTCTAAGCCTCCGAATGAAACAGGGAAACCAAAACCTAGTTACTCAGCGGCAATTTGCCAACAGGCCGGCTTGTTTCGAAAATTGTAGACATCGGCAAGCTTTGTATATGAATATTATTAGAATCGGCAATTTCGGCGCGCCGAGGGCGTCGCGCCCTACGACTGTAGGGCCTGACGCCCTCGGCAGGCCGTGCACCCGCTTTAAAAAAGCCATTTACACAGGCCGTATTTTTTTTATTTCTTACCATAAATTGAAACGGATAATTTACGGTTATCATATTCAAATACCAGATAACACACGTTACGGGTATTATTCTGGAACCTGAAATCCAGGCTGCCGTAGTTAACCGTCGCGTCTCTGC
>JGI20166J26741_11655584_pt1 | contig 22508 bp, 14 predicted proteins | sample TergutCu122P5_FD_26741 | JGI IMG/M metagenome (IMG submission 26741)
GTGTCGTCGAACTCTCGGAAGCGTACTTTAACAACGGTGCCGGTAAATACTATACCGACAACCTTGTGTTTTACTATGCGTCCAATACCGCCATTGGACTTGGCGGCTTGAACGCCACGTTCAACCTCCGCGACGACAACGGCAAAACGTACTACGGAAAAACCGCAGGTGCGTCGTTTTATATAGACACGCCGACGGTGGACAAGTTTGATGCGAAATGGGCAAATTTTCCGGGACCAATGGCTCCGGTTCGGGCATGGGGGTCTGCAAGTGGGGGATTACTCACAGTAGGAGGATATAACGAATCAGACAAATACGAGGATGGCATCACCTGGACGGCAAATGTGGCTGCGCCGTCTTACGGTGGTGGAGGTCAGTTTACTTTTGTTCAGCTTGTAGATACTCGTATCACACGAATAAAATCCGATGGCACGACAATAAGCCACTCGACGGATTTGGAGTATGTTCTGGATACGGAATTTCCTTATTGTGAACCTCAAATTGTAGGCAAAGATTTAATTGCACGCGATAGTCCAACTGAAGTTCTCAGGTCAGATGACTCTTCAGTAACCCGTTACGATTGGTTCAAACTTTACTTGATGTATCAACCGGATGGTGAAGACAGTATCTGGGTAACATTGAGTTTGATGCCGTGGAATTGGGGTGGTATCGCAGTGAAAAGTGATTATGGGCCTGTTCACTGGGAACTTACCACCGGAGTCCATGGAGGCGGAACAGATCATTACAATACCACCATTCTTCCAGAATGGAACAAAAATATTGCTGATCTCGTGAAATCCTGGATATGATCGTGAATTCATTGTTTGAATTATTTTGTGTTTGGTTTCGGCATTCGACCAAGGCGTAGGGAACGATTGCTCAGATGCTTTGTTCCCTGACGATTTTTCGCCAAAGTTTGATTGTCGTGAGAAGTATATTATTAATTCCAATTTTGAATGCAATAGAAAGTATATATGACAAAAAAATACTTGTTTCAGGCGGGAGTGTTTTTTGTTGCAACGATATTCCTTTTTCATATCCACTTGTCATTGGCGGGTGACGGTCAATCTTCCGAAGATCGTCGTTCGGTGCTTCTCTTACGAAGACTGGGATATGACCCATCGAAAAACTATACAGATGCCGAACTATTTCAGTTCAGTTTCAAAAAAATGAGCGACGATCCAATGGGAGATTATTCCAAATTGGAATACTCCATTTTATCCGACAAGGATCAATATGATCAAGGCGAACCGATTTTTATTTTTCAGCATGTGAAAAATCATTCGGATGACTTTGTCAACCTTGATGGAGTTCCAATATCATTGTTTTCCACGGACTCGGTCAAAGTCATTGATGCAAAAGGAAATGACGTGCCATTGACCCGTTATGGCCAAAATTGTATGGGTCGTGAAAAAGACGATAGCAAAAACAACAGACGTCCTTTTCGTCCGGGAGGAAGTATTTATTATATCGATAGAAACCAAACGGCGGTACTTGAACCTGGCTTTTACGTCTTGAACAACTATTTTGATATGACGATGCCGGGTGTTTATCAGGTGACTTTTTCCCGACTTCGTTTCGTACATGGACACGAATCCATTCCAGCCGTCACTTCAAACACGTTGACCATTGAAGTGAAAGACAAAGCATTCCCTCCAAAAAAATTTGATCAACCCGGAACGTTAAAACCTGAAACCAACGAAAAGGAACCATAAAATCTTTGGAAGCGAGAACTGAAAACTATCAAACTCAGACAATAACACCATCACCATATGAGGTGGTCATGCCAAATTTCAATCAAAGTCTGCTTTTGCAGCGTCTGCGGTCGTTGTTTTTCGGGAAGGGGAACGAAGTATCGCACACAAAACCACGGGACCGACGTTTCGTGGTGGAAAATCTTGAAGATCGTCAGTTGCTTTCGGTGACGGCGGTTGCCGGAGCGGAAAAGTTGTACGAACCGGCTGAGCCGGGGTATGTCGCACAAAATGTGTCAGTCGATGTGATTGACACGACAAGTGCATCGCTTGCGGCGGCGATTGCGAAATCGGGAAATACATCGGAAAATTCCGTTCCCGATCCAGTTGTCCATCAAACGGGTTGGAGCAAGAACAGCAGCCGGGAACATCAGTGGCCGGTTATTGGCATGGACACAAAAGTTGAGGGCGATTCCAACCGTATTGGCCACGAACACCGCAGCTCCCGTTGGTCGCTCCTTCATTGAAATATACCGTAGCCGGTATGGGCGGCAGCCTTCGTGCTCTGATTTTTTGAACAACTTATTTTGCGTGATTCCTTAGCGACAGGAACGCGTCATTGTGATGAGAATGACAAAGATCGCCGGCATCAATATCCAACGAAACCAAAACAGACCATGAACGATGTCAAAGAGGAGCGAATATTCTTTTGCCCCCCCGCTTTTTTGAGACATCATCAAACCGAGATGAGCTTCCTGATTGTTCGGATCAATCCGCAGTGCTTCACGGAATGCATCTTCCGCCGTGCCGCCGATTCCTGTTTGCATAAGAATCCGTCCCAGGGCAATATGCGATTCCGATTGATCGGGCGCGGTCCGGAGCAGTTGTTTCACGTACTTTGCCGCTTCATTGACTTGTCCTTTCGAACCTTCAATCAAAGCGGACACATAAAGTCCGCTTTGATTTTCCGGGTCGATGGCAAGTGCCCTTTTCAATTCCTGCCTTGCCTCTTTCATACGCCGCAAATCAAGGAGTACGACAGCAAGCATGGCATGATAATCCGCATCATCGGGTGAAAGTTCCACTGTTTTACGCAAAATCTTTTCGGCAGCATTCAAACGGTCCATAACGCACAGAATACGTCCGAGCGTGTAATATGCAAAAGCGTTTTCGGGATCATGCACCACTCCAAGGCGGGCTTCCTGATAAGCCTCATGATGCCGTTCTTTATTTTTTTGATGCAGAATGCAATTCGCCAACGATGTGTGAACCGATCCCATATCCGGGTGGATGGACAACGCCTTGTGAAATTCCATTTCGGCCTCTTTGTATCGTTGTCGTTCGACAAGAAGCCCGCCGCGTCGGAGATGCTGAAAAAACAGATCATCCATTGTATGTCCCCCTAATCCGCGGGGGCACCCCGTTTGATGCCGAGAAAATTGACAAGGAACATGTAAACGACCAATGATAGCGTTGCGAATGCCAAAAGCGGTGGTTTATCCAGCAAAAGTGCAACGACCAGAAAAGCGGCAATGATGACGGAGATAACGACGGAGACAATCACGTCCGTGGGATGATCGGAATGGACGGCTTTCGTGACCGGCAGGAGAAGAAGTCCGAATCCGAACGCCGACACGATGAAAAATCCGGAATCCGTTTGCATTCCCCGAAGAAAACAGGCGATTCCTCCCGTAACGCACAGGACGGTGATCACTCCGACCAGTTTTTCGCGCAGCGTCATGGCAAGGCGTCCCCAGCGGCTGAACCAAAGCGTCGTATAAATGATCGGATCGGCCAGCCAGGTGATAAAACAAAAAAGCACGTACAAAACGATCAAGGGGACGATCACGGGCGCAAGAGCCGGCGTTTGTTTGAGCAAGAGACGCAATATTCTGTATCCGACCATCAATCCGATGATCAACACCCATTGATATTTCGCCGAAAGCCTTGACATGAAGACGAAAAACCGGAATAAAAGCCGATAAAACGGATTGTGGATTTTGATCGCTTCGATCAGACCGGAGCGTGCCGCTTCGCTGTTCGGGTCGAGTCGCAAGGCTTCACGAAACGATTCGAACGATTCCTTCGCGCGACCGGCATAAAGGAGTGAATATCCCCGCGATGTATGGGCGTCGCCGCTTTCGGGACGATTGCGAATCGCCGCGCGGGCAAGTTCTTCAGCGTCGTCCGTATTGCCCAAAATCGCCTGAACGCGGGCAAGCAACACAAGACTGTCGGCATGTTCCGGGTCAATTTCCAATGCACGCTTCAACGAATCATGCGCGGCATTGCGTTCTTTGGTTTCAAGTTCAATTGCCGCCTTCAGGTAAAAATAATCCGCGTCATACGGATTAAGCGAAATGGCATGCCGAATCGAAATTTTCGCCTCTTCGTATTGTTTGGCACGCAACAGGACATCAGCGTAAAAGTAATGATAAAGCCCTTCATCCGGCTCCAGCAAAATCGCCGTTTTGGCCTCGTGCAATGCCGTGTCGTGCTTCAACCGGCGACTCAAACAGAGTGCCATGAGACCATGCGCATAGGAATATTCGGGAGCAAGACTCAACACTGTGCGGAGTTCTTTTTCCGCTTCGGAAATTCGATCCGTCTGCAAAAGCACTTGTGCTCGTTGAACGTGTGCCATCACGGAATCAGTCATTTTTTTTGTTCCTCAAATACTCAAGGATATCATTATATGTTCCGGATTCGTTGGCATAGGTCGCGTAGTTTTTCGCCGAAGTGAACCATTCCGCCGTGCTTGGTCTTGTCTTTTTGAGAGACGCAAGAAGCGCATTTTGTGAAAGCGGAACCATTTTTCCCAATCGCATCGCATCGGAAAGCGCCGTTTCAATACAAACGTCGACGGCGGCGCGGATATCGGCACCGGAAAAGCCTTTGCTGGACGCCGCGAGTTTCCCGTAATCGACGGATTCCGCCGGCTTGCCTTGCAAATGAATCCGCCAGATCGCCTCGCGGGCTTTTTGATCCGGGGGAGGCACGAATAAAATCCGGTCAAAACGTCCGGGTCGGCGAAACGCGCTGTCGACATGCCACGGCGCATTGGTGGCCGCCAGAATCAACACCCCTTCGTTTTCCCCTTCCATTCCGTCGAGTTCCGAGAGAAACTGGTTGATGACGTGTCGCCCGGCGGATTGCCGCATGTCACTCCGTTTTGCGGCAAGCGCGTCAACCTCGTCGAAAAAAAGAACGCACGGCACATGATTTCTCGCTTGTTCGAAAATGCCGTGAAGCTGTTTTTCGCTGTTTCCGATATACATGTCGAGAATGTCGTGCAAGCCGACAGAAAGAAATTTCGCCCGGATTTCACCGGCGGTTGCGCGTGCCAGAAGCGTTTTACCGCAACCGGGCGGACCGTACAAAAGCACTCCGCCGCCGATCTTTTTTCCGTAAGCGGCAAACATGTCCTTGTTTTGCAGGGGATAAATGATTTTCATCCGCACCGCTTCCTTGACCGAATCCATTCCGCCGACGTTTGCGAACGAACTTTTGACCGTCTCCGGTTCAATCGTGGAATGTTCGCCGTCAAACCCGTCCAGGGACGCGATTAATGTTTGCGGTTCTTCATTTGGAAACGTTTCGGAAAATTCCCGGCGTGTCACTCCGAACAAACTGTCCAGTTCTTCGGTTTCGAGATCAGGATTACCTTCAACGGCATCGCGATAATAAGATCGTGCCGAATCCCATTGCCCGGTTTTCGCAAGAATCCTGGCGTGCAAAAGCAAAAGTTCCGGTTTCGGATCGCGTGTGAGCAACTTTTCCGTAATCACATGGGCAGCGGAATGTTTCCCCTGCCCGTAAAACACATCCGCCAAGTCGGTCAGCAAATTGATATTTTCCGGCTCATATTTCAGTGCGGAACGGAACTCCGTTTCGGCTTCCTCAAAACGTTTCAAGTCGACGAGTTTTCGGGCGATCAGTGTCCGCAAAGCAATATTGTTCGGCGAAAAACGAAGTGCTTCCCGTAAGGATTGGATTTCGTCCATAGTCAAAAAGGATTGTCACGGATTTTCACGAATGATTGAAAAAGTCCGCGGCTCATAAAAAAATGGTTCAGGTTATTTTTTAGGCAACTCCCCATATTACAACGCAATATGGCCGGCGCACTAACGCCGGCGGCGACGGGATTTGGAGGTGCGTTCGGTATTGAGTTTTTCCTGCCATTGCACGACCAGCTTCAACGCTTCGACCGGTGTGATCGTGTTGAGGTCGGTGTTCAGAAGTTCCTCGACCACCGGATGATCGAGCGGCCCGAACAACGAAAGTTGCACGCCGCCGGGCAACATCTGTTTCGCAAAATGCGGCGACGTTCTTTCGTGTTCGGTTTTTTCGTATTCATCGTTGATTTGATCCTCTTGCATGTCAAGAACCGTATCGGATGCACTGCTTGTCATGCCTGGCAGAACCTGCGTTTTTTTGCGACGTTGCCGGTCGATCACGCGATTCTGCAAATGATCATCCCCGGAATCGTGTGTTTCGTCTTCAAGATCGGAAAGAATTTCATTGGCCCGTTTGACAACCTCTTTCGGAACGCCGGCAAGCCTTGCAACGTGAATTCCATAACTTTTGTCGGCGGCACCCGGCACGATTTTATGCAAAAACGCGATTTCGTCGTTCCATTCGCGAACGGCAACATTCAGATTAATGATACGGTCCAACGTCGACGCAAGGTCGGTCAATTCGTGATAATGCGTTGCAAAAAACGTGCGACATCCGATCCGGTCATGCAAAAACTCGACAATCGCCCAGGCAAGCGAGATACCGTCATAAGTGCTGGTGCCGCGACCGATCTCGTCGAGAATGACAAGACTTTGCGATGTCGCCATGTTGAGAATGCGGGCCGTCTCGGTCATTTCGACCATGAACGTGCTTTGACCGCGTGCCAGTTCGTCGCTCGCCCCGACCCTCGCAAAAATCCGGTCGGCGATTCCCAGCGTCGCTTCCTTCGCCGGAATGTAACTGCCGATTTGCGTCATGATCGAAAGGAGCGCGATTTGCCGGATAAACGTGCTTTTTCCGGCCATGTTCGGCCCGGTGATCAATTGAATCATTCCCGATCCGGCATCGCACTTCGTGTCGTTCGGCACAAACGTCCCGTCGACAAGCAGCAGATCGAGCACCGGATGACGACCATCAACGATGTTGAGGATCGGATCGGCAACGACAGTCGGCTTGCAATAATTACGATCGCGGGCAAGGACGGCGAATCCGGCAAGCACGTCGAGATGGGCAAGAGCCGCTGCGGTTTTGCGCATTTGCGCATGAACGGACACGACCGTTTCGCGCAGTTTGACGAACAGATCGTATTCGAGATCATTCGCCCGTTCGCCGGCGGTGAGCACTTTTTCCTCATATTCTTTCAGTTCCGGCGTGATATAACGTTCAGCGTTTTTGATCGTCTGTTTGCGAATGTACGTCGGCGGAATTTCTGTTTTTTTGGCATTCGTGATTTCAATGTAATAGCCGAACACGCGATTGAAACCGACCTTGAGATTGTTGATTCCAAGCCGCTCGGCTTCGTGTTGCTGGTAATCGGCGATCCAGTTTTTGCTCGTCGTCTGCAATGACCGGAGCGAATCAAGTTCCTCGAGAAAACCATCGCGAATGAACCCCCCTTCGCGCGGATTGAGCGGGCAATCGTCGACCAGCGCGGCGGTCAGTTGCACGGTCACCTCGTCGCAAGGGTCGATCAAACCGCCGAGAGTTCGGAGCAATACGCTTTGACTTCCGGCGAGTTTTTTCTTGAAAAACGGAAGCGTTTTGAGCGTCCGTCCGATAAACGCCAAATCCCTGGGGCACGCACGATTCGTCACGATCCGGGTCAACAGCCGTTCCAGGTCGTACACCCGTTTCAGCATTTCACGGATTTCATGCGTTGCCGACTCGTTTCGCTGCAACTCGCCAACGGCGTCAAGCCGCACATTGATCTCGTCGATGTTGGTCAACGGCCCGGCCACCCAATCACCGAGGAGTCGCGATCCCATCGCCGTCACGCACTGATCAAGCACGGCCAGCAACGAACCGTCGCGGCGGCCTTCGCGAATCGTCCGGGTGATTTCGAGACTGCGGCGGCTCGCCAAATCAATTTCCAATTGCGCCCCGGCCCGGTACGGCGTGATTGCGTCGATATGCGCGAGCGATTGTTTCTGTGTTTCGGCAAGATATTCGAGTATGGCACCTGCCGCACGAATCGCCGGCGCGTCGTTTTCGGGAGACGTAAAGCCGAATCCTTCGAGCGTCGCCGTGCCGAAATGCCGGAGTAACGTGTCGACCGCCGTTTTTTGACCGAACACCCAATCAGGACGTTTCGTCAACATGATTTTTTCAAGCAACGCTGACGGCACAAGTTCCTTTGAACATTCCGGCACGAGGCACTCCGACGGCCCGATGCGTGCCAGTTGATCGGCAAGCTGGTTTTGCGGAATCGTCGCCGCATACAATTTTCCGGTTGATAATTCCGCCCACGAAAGCCCCACCCGATCGGAATTCGTTGCCGTCGCAATTGCGGCCAGATAATTCGACGTTTTCGGGTCGAGCAAAGCGTCTTCGGTGACCGTCCCGGCGGTGACGACCCGCGTCACTTCCCGTTTGACAAGCCCTTTGGCCGTTTTCGGGTCTTCGACCTGTTCGCAAACCGCCGCACGAAAACCGGCGGAAAGCAATTTGCCGACATAAGTGTCAAGCTGGTGATACGGAAAACCGGCCATCGGCGTGCCGTTCGGTCCTTTGTCGCGACTCGTCAAAGCAAGACCGAGCACCTGTGCCGCCGTTTTGGCATCGTCAAAGAACAGTTCGTAAAAATCCCCCATCCGGAACAGCAACAAAGCGTCGGGACATACCCGTTTCGCTTCGTGATACTGCCGCATCATGGGAGTTAAATCGTTCTTTTGAAGGGGCGCGTGATTTTGCATGGCATCCATTTTACCAAAAACGGATCAATCTGCAACGTGCCGGAAAAAAGCATTACGAATAATCAGGGCGATTAATCAGAGCGATTAATCAGAGCACGAAGCGTCAGCGAGTGCCCCAAAATACATTTACCGTTGGTTTTGTCACTCGCTTACGCTTCGTGCTTTGATTTCACTTCGTACTCTGATTTCAAACGCGAGAACAGCTCAACGAGTTCGCCGTAACCACTCGCAAGATGAATCGTCAAAAAGACGACCGGCAGCAAAATCAATCCGGGCAAAAAACGGTTGACCACGCTCAAACGGACCGATTCCAAGGCAATGACGGCAAAATAAACGGCAATGACTCCGCCATAGACAAAGGCAACCGGCATGGAAAAAAACGAAAGAAGGCCGCCGGCGATCAGTCCCAGAACCAGCAAGGCGGGCATAAACATTTTGAGCGAAAAGGTTTTCGGATGTTTTTTGGCCAGCCGGACTCGTCCCCGACCATAACGGATCATCTGTTTTCCAAGACGGAACACGGAATCACGGGGTACATAACGCACGGCAATATCCGGCACGAAATAACAGTGGAATCCCGCCAAATCAAGGCGATAATTCAGTTCGCAATCCTCGCAAACGTCAAAACGTTCGTCGAAAAGCCCCACTTGCCCGAACACGTTTTTGCGGTAGGCGACCGCAACGCTGATGGCCGGCACTTTTTGCGGCTCGTCCGAGGAAATGAACGAATCGGGATGGTGCCCCAACCGGGAATGACGCGCCATCGCAATCGCCCGTTGTGCCGCGTTGGCGTTGTCAAGAAACAACGGCTGCGGACGGCCCAGACTGTGTACGTTTTGATCCTGCATGGACGCATTGACATTGGCAAACATTTGCCTGTTGTCAATCAGGCAATGCCCGTCAACAATGAGAATGATTTCCCCACGGGCTTCGCGCACGCCGATGTTCCGCGCCGCACTCGAAAGCCGTTTCGGATTGTCAAGCAAACGGATATTCGGAAAATTTTTGACGTATTCAGAAATAATCATTTTTGAATCATCTTCGGACAGCCCATCGACGACGATGATTTCAAAACGGTCTTTCGGATAATTTTGCACAAGAAGTGCATCAAGAACGGCACCAATATGTTTCGCTTCATTGCGAATCGGAATCACAACCGTGATCAACTTCATGTCCGTCACCATCGGCTGGCTGGCGCGTCTTTGATTGATTTCGCTCAAGAATTCAGATGGTTTCGATTTTCGATGAACGACAAAGGTCATTTCCGGGATACTCTGCAAGCAGGCGTGAGTTTCGGTCGTTTTATCTATTTGTCCTGTTGGAACAAAGATTTTCTCACAAAGGCACCAAGTTTTGGAAAATGCAGTATTGAAATCCTGGTGTCCTTTGTGCCTTCAGTACAACTATTGTAGCTCATAAAAACGAGGCAATGGCAACTTGAGTTGTCATATTAACAATAAAATGAGTCGATCTTGTCAATATGAACGAACTTCATATCCGTATTGAGATCAAGGCGCGATTGGATTGCTGACTTTTTCATTTCGTTCCGCGGCGGCCATTTCGAACAGGAGGGAGAGTGCCAGGGTTTTTTCCTGGGAGGCGGCGGAAACCGCCCCCACGCAGGAAGCCCAGGGGGAATCTTCGACATTCCTGTAGACGCCAAGCAATTGCAGATGCAACGTGCCGAGAAATTTGGCAAAGCGTCCGAGCGTTCCCAAAACAAGCACGAAATCGAACCAGAACGAGGCATTTTCGATATATTCAAAATCAAGGGCGATTTTACGCCGGACGTCGGCGATTTCAAGGTCGGGCGGAAGATTCAACTGGGCAAAACCGGTCACGCCGGGGACGACGCTCATACGATAAGAGTAACCGTCGATTTCCCTGCCAAGAATACTGACGAATTCCCGGCGTTCGGGACGCGGCCCGACCAGAGCCATTTCACCCCGCAAAACATTGAACAACTGCGGCAGTTCATCAAGATGAAATTTACGGAGAAACTTTCCGATCCGTGTGACTCGTGCATCATGTGCGGTGGCCCAAACGGCTCCGGTTTCTTTTTCGGCATCGACCCCCATGGAACGTATTTTATACATGATAAATGGTTTGCCGTCTTTTCCGAGACGTTCCTGGGCGTAAATTCCCGGCCCTTTCGAGGTCAATTTGACGAGAAGAACAAGCAATCCGATGACTGGAATCGCCGGGATCAACAAAAGGAACGCCGCCAAACCGTCAACGTAACGTTTATAGAAAAAATATCGTGACACATGCGGACGCGGACAAGTGAAACCACGTCCGCCGGCTGTGGAAGCGTGGGGTTCATTGGGACTGTCGGAAATCAAGGGTGCCTGGCTCAAGGTGTGGTAAAATAACGTCATTGCACTTTCAATACATTTCAAGGAACATGCCTTACGGCCGTATCTGTTTCTTTCTTATGATTCCATTCTAAATGATAGAGCAGTTATAAAATCCGCAGAGACCATTGCCCTGTTTCAGGAGGGGCATCGCAAAATCAAATAGTGCAAAAACAATGCCAAAACTCTTTTTTCATGAAAGACGCTTATGCTGCCACGAGTGACGAACAATACGGGGACGAGCGAATCGCCCTTATAAATAACATACAATTCAAGCAGTATGAAAAAACATGAATCATTTGCCCAACAATTCTAATCCGGGGAAATAATTTTACCACCTCTGCCAAGCGGTAAAATGCAAATATTTTCTGAAAATTTTTAGCAAAAGTAACTTAATCACTAATGATCAAATCACGTAAAACATGGCCTTTTGTTTACGTTTTTTATCGCGTGATGTCATGAAAACACGATGGTCTTTTTATATGACACTATTGATATGAACACTTCGCTCATTACCCAGTCTCTTTTCAGGAACATCGGCCGAATATTGACCGTCTCATGGCAATTCGGACAATCAATCAGAACCGCGACAGTTATGGAAGCGGTCGAACGATGGAATGAGAAGGTCTCTTTGCGAAACAATTCGTGAAAAACCAGTTTTTGATTTTTGGTTTATTTATCAATTGTTTTTATTGCTTCAGTCACGTTCGTTATTCAAAAAAACCTGTAGGAAAGAGACTTTCAGACGCTCGCGGTGTTAATTATACTGTTATAGTTGTGTGAACAGACGGGCGTAGATGTTTTGTTGCTTTTCCATCATCACCGGTTGCGGTATACCATTTGCTGAAATTTCTCATTTCACGAGGACAATAAACGTGATTATTTTCAAGAAAAAATCGCAATGCACTGGCATTATTCATTTTACGCTGAATCTTCTTGTGGCGTTTTTTTTCACATTGCTCTGTCTTTCCTTCGCAGACGTGAAAAATATTTTCGCCCAACCGCCTCAGGAGCCGCCCATATCGCCCAGTGCCGCCCCGGTTCAAAATACCGTCCCCCCGGCCGTTCCGCCACAACAATCGTCAATACAACAATCGCCAGTACAACCGGTAGCGCAACCGCTCACTGCAACGCCGCCTGCTCCGGAGCAGCCACAATCAGGGCAGGCAGTGCCGCCGGGGCAACAGCCACCGCCGCCGGATGGCGTGCCACGGGGAGACCGGTGGGCGCAGCCGCGCCGGACAGGTGAGATTAATTTGCGGGGGGACGTTCAATTCATCCGTTTCAATTTTCGTGGAGCCGCATGGCGGGAAGTGCTCGAATGGTTCGCCGATCAGGCCGGCTTGTCCCTGGAATTGGAAAGTGCCCCTCCCGGTTCGTTCACGCTGATGGACAACAAGACGTATACGATCCCGGAAGCACTCGACGTGATCAACGGTTACCTCTTGCGACGCGGTTTTACATTGGTGCGAAGCGGTAATCTGCTCATGCTGGTCAATCTGACCGACGGCATTCCGGTCGATCTTGTGCCTTTTGTCACGATGAAGGAACTCGACGAAAAAGGGAAGTACGAACTGGTTCGGATGCTTTTCAATCTTTCGGGGGTCACTCCCGAAGTGATGCAGGCAGAAATTCAGCAAATGCTCGGCCCGCAAGGAAATATTCTTGCGCTGGCCAAATCGCAACAATTGATCGTGACCGAAACAGTTGACAAATTGCGGGCGATTCGCGACGTGATCCAACGGGTCGACAACCCGGAGGGGGCCGCCGGAACGTTGCAGATCGTTGAAATGAAAAACATCGCCGCCGACATGGCCGTCGTGACCATGAAACAACTGATGGGGATCGCCGACAACGACACCAATTTGCGGGTGGTCGTCGATTTTTCCGGGACGAAAATCTGGCTTTCCGGTCGCCCTGATTTGATCGAACGCGCCAAACAAACCCTGACGATGATCGACAAAAATAATGCGACCGCCGAAGGGACGTCGGCGTTGACATTGGAAGTGTACCCGCTCAAGTCGGCGGACCCGAGCACGGCGTTGTCGGTGATGCAAACGCTTTTGGCCGGTCAGCCCGACGTCCGCCTTTCGCTTGACAACAACACGAAAGCACTCGTGCTTCGGGGACGCGCCGAAGACCATAAAACCGTCCGGGAAGCACTCAGGCAACTCGAATCGGTCGGTTATGAAATCGAAGTGTTGCAGTTGAGCCGGCTGTCGGCCACCAAGGCAAAAGAGGAAATCGACCGCTTTTTCGGAGGCTCGGACAGTAGCAGTACCCCGTCGTCCGGCGTTGGAAGAGCCGGAAGCTCATCTTCAAGCAACGGCATTCCGGCACCGGTCGTGACCGCCGACCCGTTGCTCAAACAGTTGCTGATCAAAGGGACGACTTCGCAAATTGAGCAGATCAAAACGCTCCTCGGAAAAATGGGGGAAAATGTTTTCGGCCCGGTGAAACCTTTGAATCCGAGTACGCTGCGAACCGTTCCGCTTTCGCCAAGTGCGGCAGCGGTCGTGCTGGGACGCGCCAGGGAAATCTGGCCGCAGTTCAACCAGGCCGAATTGCGTGTCGTGAACCCGTCGAACATGGTCAACGCAATCCAACCGGGTTCTGCGCAAACAAACGTCCCGCAAATAAATTCATCACAGTCGCAGATGCAGGAACAATCACAGTCCCGGCAACAGGATTCACCGAAAAGTTCTTCGTCGGAAACGTCGGATGCACAAGAACGCATCCCCTATTTGCGGAACGTTCCCATGAATCGGATTCATGTCATTGACGGTAACGCGCAAGACGATGCGAATGATGGAAACGGTGTCAAAAGCAACGACACGAACAAAGTGAACACGAATAAACCCGATTCACTGAACCGTTCGGAGCTTGACGAACAGTTCGACCTGTTGTTCGGCCCGGAGCAGGAATCGACGTCAATGCAATCTGTGGGGCAACCTGTCGGACAATACGTGCCTGTTGTTTTTCAATCGGAGACAACCGTTTCTGAAACGGAAGGGAATATGGAGGAAAATTCAACGCCGGCACCATCGGCTGCCGAAACATCGAAGATTGATATACAAAAAAACGATGCGCCAAAAAATGAAATGCCGGCTCAGGCAAATGAAACTCCGCATGACAGTGCCTCTTTCGGCGTGACGCCGTTCCCCGATGCGCGTCAAACTTACAAACCGCAAACGTTCGGCAGCCCGTCTGGCAACATGTTCGGCAACCAGGATGCCGGAACGGAAACGCCTCTGCAACAAGAGCGGGAAAACGACGCCATCATATTAAATGACACGACTTTGTTGGATGTTCCGCAGAATGTCGTTCATCGACCGAAAAACGGACAGGAAAGCACCCCATCGCAAAATCATGTAACGCAACAAAACGCGATGCAACAAAACAACGTCGTGTCGGTTTCCGTCGGCACCAACGGTTTGATGCTTGCGTCGGAAGACACCGCAGCACTCGACCAGTTCGAGGAATTGATCCGTCTGCTTTCGGACGAATCGTTTTTGCAATCGCAATCGACGCATTTTTATTTGATCAAAAACGCAAAAGCGGCCACCGTCAAAGATTTGTTGACGTCGCTGCTCGGCACGGCAAGTTCGACCTCGTCGGCTGCCGGTTCGCCGTACACGTCGGTCAACGATCCGATGGCCGCGATGGTCGGGAGCATGTTGGCCGGCAACTCGAAAATCGAAGCGACGGGGCCGTATCAAATCATCGTCGACGTCCAATCGAACACGCTGATCATCAACGCCAACGAGGTCGATCATATCACGATTCGTCAATTGCTGCCGATGCTCGACCGGCTTGGAAGATCGGACGATGTGTTGATCAATGCGAAGACACACATCATCCGTCTCGTCAACATGCGGGCCGAGGCCGCCGAAGAAGCGGTCAAAACGATTTTTGCGGAAAACGTGCAAGGTGCAAGCGGTTCGGGGGGAAACAACCGGAACAATCCGCAGCAAAACCGCAATCCGGGCGGTTTTGCCCCGTTCGGCGGCGGAATGATGCCGGGACTGCCCGGAGGCGGGATGATGCCGGGCGGTGGAATGATGGGGGGCGGCCTTCCTCCGGATATGGCGCAAGTATTGATGCGTATGCGGGGTGGTCAAAATCAACAAAATGCCCAGGCAACTCAGGTCGAAATCCAAACAATGACTCTTGCCGTTGAAAAAACGACCAATTCGTTGATCGTCCACTCGCCTGAACCCCTTTTTCAGAATGTCGAGGCGTTCGTGAAACAACTTGACCAGCTTGCCCAGGGGCGGGATGAAAAATTTCAGACGGTGCCGATTGAAAAAGTCTCGGTTGCACAAATAAAAAACTTTTTAACGGCGGCCGGCGGCGGTGCCATTGAAGTCACGGACAGCACGACCTCTTCTTCTTCCGGTTCTTCCGGCAATTATGGTAATAACAATCGCCCCGGCGGTAATCGCAACTTCGGAGGCGGAGGTAACACCGGCTTCGGCGGATTCCCATTCGGCGGATTGGGAGGGTTCGGAGGTGCCGGCGCCATGCGTCCCGGCGGCATGGGGGGAAACATAGGCGGCGCTCCACGAGGCGGGGGAGGATGATATACTCAGCCAGTTGGAAATGCCCAAAGCAAAACAGGAGGCTGTTCCTGTATTCCTGTCCCCTGTACCTGCCCCCTCCTGTACCTTGTCGTCAAATCCATTGTACTGTAAAATGGGAACAAAAGGAGGTGTTTCCATCGACAACCTTATCCTTCACAATACGATTCTCCTGATCGCCGGCCTGATGATCACTTATGCCATCTGGCACTCCCGCATCTTGTGGGGAACTCCGCAGGTGGTGCCTGATGAAGGTTTGTCCAAACGATGGGGGGTGTTTTTGAATCGTCAACACCGCCGTCGTCTGCAAATTGCTGTTCTGATCGGTCTCTCCGGGCTTTCGATGTTGATTGGTGCGTTCGTGCCGCGGCAAACGTTCCCCAAAACTTTCATTCTTGTCTGGCTTCTGGCGGTCCTGTTTCTCCTTTGGACCATTCTTTTTGCGTTGCTTGACATGGTTTCAATTAGTACATTTTTCAGCCGGTCAAAACGGCAAGATGAGGCCGAACGCGCCAAATTTCGTTACGAAATCGAACAAAAGATTAAAGAGGAACAGGAACGTCAAAAAAATGATTCCGGAGATCAAAATCATTCGAATTCCGACTCGTAACCGCTGTGGTTGTCCGCGACCTTTGATTGGCGCGGAAAACGTCGAAATGGCAAATTTTATCTCGAAAATCAAAAACCGGTCATGCAACAAGTCCGACTCACTCTTACTACGGGAACGGAAAAACTCCAGACCAATTCCAAATTTGCTTGAAAACAAGCTCCTGCCCCCTGATCACTCCCCCCCTGTCCCTTTTTTTCAACCAGCTTGAGTATACCATCTCAAATTTTACTTCCATGACCTCAAAAAAAACGCTTCTCGAAAAACTGGCCCCCTGGCATCAGGAACATCTTTTGACGCAATGGGACGCTCTGTCGGACACGCAACGGCGACAACTTTCGGAGCAGGTGGATTCGATTGATTTTGCGCAACTTGCGGAATTGTACAAAAATCGTGATCATCTGGCGGACATTGCGTCTCTGGCGTCGCAAGCCAAAGAGCCGCCGTCATTCTTGTTGGGAGGGGAACAAAATCGCATTCCCAAAGCCGATGCCGTCCGGGCCGGTCAGGAGGCGTTGCGGCAGGGAAAAGTTGCCGTTCTGGTGGTTGCCGGCGGTCAGGGGACGCGATTGGGATTCGATCATCCAAAAGGGATGTTTCCGATCGGGCCGGTGGCCGACACGACATTGTTTCAGATTCACGTCGAAAAAATCATCGCTCGCGGCAGGCAATACGGCCGCTCCACTCAAAACGGTCAGAAATCTTCGAAAATGGATATGGAAGCCCTGCAACGCAGGGCGGTTGCGCGAGGCCGAAGGCTGCCGTCCATACCGACTGCGGTATCTATTCCGTTTTGCGTCATGACCAGCCCGGCGACACACGAGGAAACGGTCGAATTTTTTGAGCAAAACCATCGTTTCGGGTTGGCCGAATCGGATTTGTTGATCTTTTGTCAGGGAACCATGCCGGCAGTCTCTCTGGCCGACGGAAAAGTGTTGCTTGCCGCGCCGGGGCGGATTGCGCTCAGTCCCGACGGTCACGGTGGAATGCTTGCCGCGATTGAAAAAAACGGCATTCTGGCACAATTGGCCGATCGCGACATCGAAATGCTCTTTTATTTTCAGGTCGATAATGCGCTGGTCGACATTGCCAATGAGGAATTTCTCGGTGCTCACATCCTCAGCGGCTCGGAACTGACGTCGCAAGTCGTGCGAAAGAAATCGCCGCAGGAACGCGTCGGAAACATCGTTTCCGACGGCGAGCGTTTGCACATCATTGAGTACAGTGATTTGCCCGATGACATTGCCGCAAAACGCAAGCCGGACGGCTCGCTCGAAATCTGGGCCGGGAGCATCGCCGTGCATGTCATGTCGATGAATTTCCTGAAGCGTCAGGCCGCCGGCCACGCCTCTTTGCCGTTTCATGTCGCAAAGAAAAAAGTACCGTACCTTGATGAACAGGGTCAAGCGGTCAATCCGCCGGAACCGAATGCGATCAAATTTGAACGGTTTATTTTCGACCTCCTGCCGGCAGCACAAAATGCGGTCGTCGTTGAAGTCGATCCCCGTCGCCACTTTGCGCCGCTGAAAAACGCAAGCGGTTCGCCGACCGATTCTCCGGAAATCATACGAAAGCAACTTTCCGATTTTTACACCGAATGGCTTGTCCTTGCCGGAGCAACGGTTGCTCAAGACGCACTCATCGAAATCAGTCCGCTTTTCGCCAATTCCGCGGAAACACTCGCCGCTCAAATCCCGCCTGGAACGGTGATCACAAAAAATCAATATTTCGCGCCGCGTTAAATCGTTTATTTTTTAGTTCCAGCACAATACAATGTTTTTTACGGAGCTTCATGGTGCCAAAAAACCGAATATTTGTTTTTCCGTTTGCCGTCGTTTTGATGTTACTTCAGGCGGCATCGCCTCAGAAGACCGTTTCGGCGGAAACGGTGCGTCTCCCTTCCGTTCGTGACACTTGGGTTTCCAGTGTCGACGGCGAGGAGTCCGGCAATAACGGAGCCGCTTCCCGCCTCAAATTGAAAGGGTATCAGGAGTTTTCACTGATTGATTTCGATCTTTCCCCCGTGAAAGGCCGAAAGATTGAAAAAGCGACGCTGCACCTCAAACTTGGGGGCGAAGAACGCCTTTATCGTGTCGGTGTCAGCACGCTCAGTGCCGATTGGGTCGAAGGAACAGGCAAATCCTACGACAAGGAACCGGGGAGTTCCTCGTTTCGGTGGCAGGCCAATTTTTCAACGCCCTGGACAACCACCCGGGCAAACGTCAACGGTTATTCAGACTTGACCTCGGTCATGTTTTCCGAAGGGGGAACTTTCTGGTCGAGTGCGGATGCGTCGGAACCTGTCGATGGTTGGCAAAGTATCGAAATCGATCCGAAAATCGTTGCCGCGAGGACTGCCGGGATCAGTTACGGGTTCGTGCTTTTCGATGACACGGGCACGGAATTGATTCGCAACGGTGAAGATGTCACGATCCGGATTTTTCCAAACCGTTTTGTTTACAGCCGGGATCAGAACGCATCCGTGACTCCCTGGTTGGAATTGCGTCTGGCTGATGACGACCATGAACGGCTTCCTCCCGAAAAACCGTCCAATATCAGAATTCAAACGAAAGGGCTTCCTCCCGGCGAAGCGGTGGTGCAGTGGGACATCCCCCCGCTTGAAAAAAGCGACACGTTGGGGTTTATGGTCAAACTTGACCATCGTGATGTTCCCCGATTCATGATTCCCGTTCCGTCGTTTTCGGCTGCGGCATCGCAATCGATGACGATGCGGTTGCGCGACCTCGGTCTGGCACCGGGAGCGCAAGTCCAAATCGAAATACAAGCCGTCAATGCGTCGGGCGTCGTTTCTGAAGCTGCGACCGCGTCTTTTTGCGTTTCCAAAGAATCGTTGATGCAATTTCCCGGCGAAACTCCGGCATTGACCCGCAAATCCGAAATTCCATCGCAATGGACGCCGCAGGAACTTTCCAAACGATTGCCTCACTTGGGGATGTATTCCGTCTCCATTCTTGATGAACTTGACAAAGTCACGGAGGATGGACACCTCATTCCCGATCGTCCCGATTCTTATTTTGCATTCAATCACCTTTGGGACGCGTCCAAAAAACAGATTCATCTTCATTCGGCGAAAAATGAATGGATCGGTTTTCAAATTCACCTCGACACACCGGACAATCGCGAACAACAGCACCAAATCGCCGCTTCCCTGACAGGAAATCAAGATAAGGATAAAGACGATCCATTGACCGGATGCCGGATTCGATTTTATCGCTTTGGATATGTTGAATCCCCGCGCGGGAAAATCGCCGACCCCCTTTTGCCTCTCGATTCGGGAACCATGTCGCTTTCAAAACGGGACACGATTTATTGCGAGATGTTCGTTTCTCCGGAAACGTCATCCGGCGAACACCACGGAACCTTGCAGATTGAGCTTGACGGCGGCAAAAAACTGTTGCTGGACGTTGCGCTTACCGTTTGGAATTTCGCACTTCCGAACGAACTTGGATTTTTCCCGGAAATGAATTGCTATGACCTGCCGTCGAATGAGCTTGATTATTACCGGCTGGCCCAATTGCACCGGACCTATATCAACCGTGTTCCCTATTCTCATCGCGGAACCGTGGCTCAGGATTGCGCCCCTATCTGGAACAAAGCGACGCAAACCTTTGACTGGTCGGCATGGGACAAACGTTATTCAGGTCTCTTTGACGGCAGTGCGTTTGCCGGTTTGCCGCGCGGAGCCGTTCCGGTCGAGGCGTTTTATCTCCCCTTGTTTGAAAATTTTCCGGCCGATATCTTTCAAAATTATAACGGCAATGATTGGGCGGATCAGGCGTTTTCCCCGGAATACGTCAGGGAATTTCGCAACGGCTGCCGCGAGTTCGCCAAACACGTTTCTTCGCAAAAGTGGAATCAAACCTGTTTTCAATTCTTCCTGAACAACAAAATGGACTATAAACGCGACGGCTGGAGCCGTGCGAGTTCACCGTGGCTGATGGATGAACCGGCAAGTTACCGCGATTTCGCCGCATTGCAATTTTTCGGACGGATGTTTCTCGAATCGACGCAGGCATGTCACTCGCCCATCCGTTTTCGTTGCGACATTTCCCGCCCGCAATGGCAGCGTGATTCCCTGGACGGCATCATGGGCGTTTACGTCGTCGGAGGAGCTTTTGTGCCTTACAATCAGATGGTGAATGACCGTAAGAAACGATTCGGCCAGTTGCTTTACGTCTATGGAACGACTTGCCCGCCGGAAGAAGGCGCGGTCCAGCCGGTGGCCTGGTCCTGGGACGCATGGACGCGCGGTGCGGATGGAATCGTCCCCTGGCAAACGATCGGAACGAAAGAATCGTGGACAACATCCGACCCGTTGGCCCTGTTTTATCCGAATCCTGAAGAAAACGGCCCGGAAACCAGCCAGGTCATTGCTTCTCATCGTTTGAAAGCGTACCGGCGCGGCCAGCAGGACATCGAGTATCTGATCCAACTGATGAAAGCCACGGGAACCCCCCGATGGAACATTTCACAGGCCGTGCGTGCGGAATTGAACCTTGATTCGGAAAATACAATTTCTCATCCGGAAGATGCCGGAACGATGTTTTTCAAACGTTGCCGCCCGGAGGATTTCCAGCGGTTACGGACACGCGCGGCATCTTGTTTGGAATCCGTCAATCAATAAAAGCCCCGAAACCACTACGGAATGTCAAATGTAAACACGTTGGTGGCTTTATTTTCAGTCACCGCGGCTTTGAAAGGCGTTTGCGCAAAGTTGCCATACTGCACAGGCAAAAGCTGTATGGTTTTCTCATCTTTGACCTGCACGTCTTTATCATCCTGCGACACTGTACGATAAGATTTTCCATCCCACTCGAGTTTGGTCTTCGCGACGGTCACCCGGTATTCGCCGGGCTTCGTTCCGGAACCTTCTTTTCCAGTGGAGGTCGTTAAGACAAATTTGCCAGTGGCATCCGTTTTGCCGCCGGCACCTTCACCGCTCCCGCTTGCGGGAATAAAAATGACCCTTGCTCCTTCAAGCGGTTGTCCCCCTTGCGTGACTGTTCCGGTCACGAAAACATTACCGTCACTTTTTGTCCCACAGCCTGCCAGAGTCATCAATGACAGGAGTACCAATGAACTTGCGATATATTTCATGAAAATCTCCTTAATAATTCGTGGGCAAAAACGGGGAAATCCTGTTGAATTCCCCCGTTTTTTCGTTGTTGGTTGTGAAACTTACAGACTTCCCTGGTCACCGCCGCCTGCGGAACCTAAAGCACCCCAAACGCCATACGTTGATGGACCGGTATAGTCATGCGGGCCTCCGGTATAGCCGTTGTCCCGCCCCAGTATCAACTCCTGCCTTCCGGCATTGATGCTGTCGCTGGCAAAGTTCACGGAACCGTCCCCCAATCCCACATTGACGCCGCCGGTATGATAGCTGCTGGCAGCCATACCCGCCCACTGGTCGTCATTCGTCCGGCAAGAGACGCTGTTGGGCGGCACATAAGTCGCAAATGCCGTAAATTTGAGTCTTGAGTCACACCATCGCCAGGCTTTGTCCCCATGAAAATCTTTGGCAGTACCGGCATTCCCGTCAAGCTTTAACATTCCATTCGAGCCGCGGTATGAAGCGCAATCAAGCGGCGTGACAAACGTGGAACCTTGACCATAAGGTTCCCTGAAAGCGGAATCTCCATTCACGATTCCTGTTTTGACGTTCATATCGTTACCACCACGTCCAATGGTCAGTTCCGATAAAACAACCGTATTGCTGGTTCCATCGGTCATGGTTGCCAAACTGGTCTTTCCCCGATGACGGTAGGACCTGAATGCACCACGCATGTTCCAGTCCCAGGCTGGTACGGCATCACCCAGATTGACCGCATAATTCGTCGGCTTGAGATCGGTATTATTGGCACCGTCAGAACCGCGATTCCCTTGGCCGTCCGAAGGACAGACGAATGCGGCAACTCTTTTCGTAAACGGGTTCTGGACAACCGCGTTGCCGGACGCATCCTTGAGCAAACGTCCGGTCCACGGCTGTGGAATCCACTCCTCGCCCTTGGCACTCGAAAAATTTGCCAATCCAAGCGATAATTGGGAAGCGATCGAGTCGCGAAGCGCACCTTGCTCGATATAAGGGAGCAGGGAAATCAAAGCACTATATATGTCTGTGCCATCCAACCGAAGACCGGGAACTTCGGGGTCAGAAGCCTTGCCGGTTGAAAACCCCGTGGTCCACAAAGGGTCCCAGGCAAAAGCCGGGAGACGTTTTTGGGCATCATGGAACGTATGCATTGCCAAAGACATCTGTTTCAGATTGTTGGTGCATTGCATGCGACGTGCCGCTTCGCGGGCGGCCTGAACGGCCGGTAAAA
>JGI20166J26741_11658918_pt1 | contig 22454 bp, 20 predicted proteins | sample TergutCu122P5_FD_26741 | JGI IMG/M metagenome (IMG submission 26741)
GTAGCATCAGCGCTTTGAAAAGTTGAGCAAATGACAGATAAGCGCCAAGCGAAACTCCAAGTTTTTCATTTGTCTGCTTTACAAATTCTTCACAAAGTAATGCTTCATTTTTTTTCGACACGAAAAAATATAATGTATCGGCAGGTGCAAAAACATGCTTAAGCAAAGCGGTTTTTCCTACTCTTCGCCTTCCCATAAGAATAGTCATTTGAGCGTTTTTCTTTGATTTTTCTTCAGTTTTTCTCAAATCCGCTATTTCTTTTTCCCTATCGTAAAACCTCATAATGTAATGTATTATAAATCAATTACGCTTATTCTAAAAATTAATGTAACCGCCGTTGCTGTAACCGGCATTGCGTTACAAAGGTAATACAAATAATTCATAGCTCATAATTCATAATTCTTAACTCTTGATACAATTCAATATATTTATCAACCATAACATTAATATCGTATTGCTTTGAACGCTCCGAACAAGCTTGTGAAACTTGCTTATAAAGCTCCGGATTAGTTATAAGTGCATTGATTTTTTCTGCCAAAATCATCTCGTCGCCAACAGGAAAAAGCAAGCCGGCTCCATTTACAATCTCACGCAAGCCCGGAACATCGGATGCGATAAGAGGTTTTCCTAAAGCCATCGCTTCAATACACGACAATGAAAGTCCTTCATACAGGGATGATAAAACCGCTATATCCGATGATTTCAAAAGTTCCGGCACATCGGTTCTTATTCCCGAAAAAGAAACTCTTTGCGATAAATTCAAATCTTTTACCAATTGTTCGCATTGACTGCGAGTTTCTCCATCGCCCACTAAAAGAAGAAAAACATTATCGGGTAAATATTGCAATGCTCTGATTAAAGTCGGTTGATCTTTTTGTTTTCTAAATCCGGCTATTTGTATAATTATTATTTTTGATTTGCAGGCTATTTCATCAATGCTTGGACTTGACAAATCAACGTATTGCGAAATATTTATGCCATTACTTATCATTCTGAATTTATTACTTTTTTCCGATAAATGGTTTCGTATAATTTCGTCAACATCTGATGTTACGGATACGATTGCGCTATATTGCCGATATATGAATTTATCCAAAATGCGCCAGATTCCGCCTTTTTTTATCCGAGTATTATAGGTACAGTGTTCTGTAAATATTAATTTAGTTTTGTTGAATGAAAATTTCTTTGCCAAAGCTACCCAATATAGCGTAGGAAAAAGATGAACATGGATAATATCATACTTCCTTAGATATGGAATGATACGGAATATATTTAATGAATTGTAAACTGTTTTTATCTCTCCTTTGCTTAGAGAATAGACAGTAACTCTTTTTTTTTCTAATTCATAAAAAAATGGCGTTTTAGCGCCGTTTAAAAGCAGTAATTCCATTTCCACCCCTTTTGCAATATATAAAGGAATAGAATCTATCAGAATCTTTTCTGCGCCGCCGGTATATAAAGAAGTGATTACTTGGAGAACTTTCATTTTGTTTTTATCCGCACATAAATATTTAACAAAACACCCAAGGGAATTGCCAATAAGATTAAGCATGGTCGCTTTGCTTTCAACAGCCAATTATAATCGTTTGCAAAAATAGCCGACGAAACAAGATGTACAGCATTTTTAAATTTATTCTTAAATGATTTGTCATATTGAATATGTGATAATCGAGAAAAAGCGAAACCTTGCGGATTTTTTCTGTATTGCTTAAAAATATTTTTTGTTGAACCGTCTTGCATATACTCAACGACAACCAAACCTTCATTTAATATTAACAATTTATAATCTTGATCCGCTAACAGGTATTTATAATCAAGAGGAACAAATTTTTCCCTTTCAAAAATCGGATATTCAGGATATGAGGTTATAACCTTCGTACGATAAACCAATTTTTTATCGCCTTTGCCACCTTGAGCATAAAAACCGCTTAACGTGGTTTCATTTAAACGCTCAGGAAAAGCTGTACCGATAATTTGTCCGTCGTTTGTCATATCTAAGCCTACAATACCGGCATATTTTTCATTCCTTTTTACTTGCCAGAAATCAACGATTTTTTCAACTGCATCATCCGGCATATAATCGTCCGAATCAATACATGTGTTCAATTCCGTGTCAATTAATCGGTAAGCTGCATTGTGGGCGCCATGCATCCCTTGATTTTCCTGATAATAATAAGTAATTGGAATCTTACGTTCATCAATCCAACTTTGAACTAATTCTTTTGTATTATCGGTAGAGCCATCATCCACCACCAACCATTTGAAATCTTTATACGTTTGCCTTAAAAGACTTTCGTAGCATCCGGGCAGGATATAAGCACGATTGTAAGTTGGCGTAAAAATCGTCAAAGTGGGTTGCTCTATATTTGAAACATTCATTTTATCCTTTTAACCACCACATTATATAAGTAAATAAGAAATGTAAGAATAGAATCAGACCTGTTTTTGAATATTGATTTTTCCAAAGATTAAATTTTAATACCGGATATATCAAAACGATCGGATACAAAAACCAGGACAGATAAGCGAACCGATTGGAAAAACTGGATCGTATTACCAATATCCAAAAAGCATTAGCAAAAATGTAAGTATTCAAAAGTAAAAGATAAAAACTATCCCGTTTTTTTCTTTTCACTACAACATGCCATCCTAAAACTATAGGAACCATGCTGTACAATAAAAAATCCCAACGAAAACCTGTGGATGTGAATTGTTCTGCATATTCTTGATTTAATAAATAATCAGACATTCGATCTTTATCGCCGAAGCCGAAATTACTGAAAAAGTTTTCCCAAAAACCTCCGAGTAATAAAGATAAAACAATACAAGCTACCCAAAAATAAATATAACGGCGTGTATCGGTATAAAAAACAGCTGCGCCGGCTGCAAAAATCGGAAGTATGGTCGATTTATGAATACCCATCGCCAAAAAGCACAATAGCAGAGCAAACAAATTGGGAGTTAAATATTTCTTCTTCGGTTTAACAAACGATAGCGCTAAAAAAACAAGCGAGATAGCCATACCATTTCTTATACCGTTCGTACCAAAACTCCAAAATGAAAATGCGGTTATGCACATCAGAAATGCTATTAACAGATATTGGGGAAGCATTCTTTTACAAGCCCAATACATACTACCCACATAAATAAACGCAGTCAATAAAAACCATGTTTGTACGTCCATAATAGCAGAACATACTTTCATGTAATTGTTGAATATAATATCGCCCTTATCACCAGCTACAGAATAGCCGTCGTGATAGTATCCGAAATATCTGGCATAATTGCCCATGTCTCCGAAATATGCTCCGCTAACGGGGCGAAGCCCTATATACAGAATAACAAATGCCAATAATAACAATGACCCGGTTTTACTTAAAGCGTTTGTCGCTAAATCGTATCCTAAATTTTTATTAATATTTAAAACAACAATTATTACTATTATAAAAATAATAAAATGAAATACTGCTGTATAATATTGTAAAGGGATGAAACTAAACATATTTCGATTTTTATACTTACTGTAATTATTTTACGAAAAGGTCAATCTATTCAAATAAAGCAAAAACAATGGTAAAGTCACTTTATATTCTCAATTATAATATTTTCTCCTTTCATTGAAAAATTATAATTTATGAAAGATTTATTAATAGCAGTAAAGAATGCTTTTGAGCAACCTTTTTGTATCCTGTCATGCAATTCAATAACAACAATATCAACTTTAGATAACCAACTTTCAAAATCATCCGAAAATAATTGTTTTTCACTTGCTTCAATATCTAATTTTATTATATCAATATGATCTGATGAATATTTTTCTAATACCCTATTTATTGAAATAGCAGGAATTTTACCATTAATCAAATCTTCTTCTACTATGATACCCCATTTCCCAAGATTATATTTATCATAAACTTTTAGTTTTGTATCTTTATTCCAAATTCCACAATTTTCACAAAAAACATCAGTGTAAGAAGATACATTTTTTTGTAACAAATAAAAATTATCCGGGTCAGGTTCTATGCATATTATTTTAGCATCAGGATATTTATTTTTTATCAGTACTGTAAATAAACCAATATTTGCTCCGCCATCAATTACAAAATTTGGATTGTTTGGAAATTTAATATCATATTCTTTTTTCAAAAATATATCATAAAATACCGATATATCCGATGTTTTATGCCTTAATGAAAAAGGATATTTTATTCCCGGCAATTTTATTTCATTAGTATACCCAAATAAAAATCTTATAAAAAGTTCAATTCCCTTAAATAAACCAAACTGTTCAAAGAGCCTTCCTAATAATTTCAAATTATTTGCCATTTATCAAAAATAATAGAGTTTATGTAAATTAAATTTCATAATGCCACGCATTGGATATTATGTCTGCTTGCCGCTAACGTGGTGGCGGCTGCCGATTTTTTATCTGTTCTTATTTCCTTTCTATTATCTCGTTCATTTTTCGTTCCAATTCATCAAACATTCCGATTATTGTTTCTGCTGCTGTGTTTTTTAAACGAGGTTGCATTGAAAAATCGGACAACAACTGCGGCTTTTCATTTAATTCTCGAATAAACTCTATCGTTTTGCTGTTATCTCCTTTTTGTTCCCAAAAAAGAATTGCATCTCGGTTTAAGATTTTGGATTCAAGATTATTGCTTGAACCCCAATATACAGGAATACACCCCGCTTCTATTGACTGAAAAATTTTTTCTGTTACATATCCATTTGTATCAGAGTTTTCAGGACAAATGTTAAATTTGTAATTTTTCAAATACTCATATTTGTCATCTTTATATTTCTGCCATAAACTATCATCGTTATGTAAAAAATTTCCTGCACAATCTACTTTTTCTATATTGGATAGGTTTTCACAGATATTGCGCCTAATCCCCAAAAAGTCTCCTCGCGAAATGTGTGCTGCAAAGTTACTCCGCAAATTAAAATTAGGACTACACAATTCCTCGCAACGTTTTCGGATTTCTTCTTCTTGTGCATCGGGCTTAAATACATAGAGTATCCACAAAGGGAAACGCAAATAGCGGTCGTTGTTGAGATATTCAAACCCCAATGCTAAATCTATTGATTTATGATGTAAAGCGTGGTCTGAATATGATGAATAAAATCCGCTTTGCAAATTTTCACCTGTAAAAAATACTTTTACATCGCTTTTGTTCCAATCAATCACATTATGATTACCAAAAACAGAAAAAAAACTCAAAATCGTTTTTGGGTGACTTTTCAACAATCCACGACTTTGTACAAATCTATAAAACCACCTATTTTCCGTTTTTTCCTCCCAAAAATTGAAAAATTTTACGTTGTAAGATTTTGAAAGGGATTTTTCTTTTAGATACTTTCTGTATCCTCGATAGTACTTAATCATCGTTTTTTCTTTTATTTTAGACAATACTGTTCATTTTTCTTTCACTTGATAATCGTGCTGCAGTGTCCGCCGGTTGCCGCTAACGCCCGGCGGCTTTTCGGCAGGGCTGATTTTTCTCTAACTCCATAATGTTGACTGTCTTGTCGAAAAGAGAATCAACGGATTCCAGGACGCCGCAAATTTCACATTTCTATTTTCTAAATAACCCTTTTTTAGAGTGACTTTGATAAAAAACTACTCTTTCCCGTCCCCGAAGGGAGCCTTACATTGATAGCCCCGTGCAAGCGAAGCGCAACTCGGGGTTGGAGAACCCCACCCCCATCGCGAACTCCGTAGGAGTTCAACCCGCTACGGGGTTGAGGGGAAGAGGAGATGTTTTTTTACCCCGAGCTGCGCTTCGCTTGCACGGGGCTATCAATATATATCTCCTTCGGAGATGGGCAGACAACTCTTTATGAGGTGCTAAACATTAATTATTAAGTATTAGACTTCTTGTAAATTTGTTTTGCTATATCGCGTGTGCGCCCGCGCATGCGCGTACAAAAACTAATCTACAAGAACACTATTATATTAAACAATAATCTTTTTATGAGGTATTTCCATCTATCTTTCTTTATTTGAATTAGTATTACATCAATCATTACATCCGCATTGTTTTCAACAAGAGCTATTACAAATTTATCTGCAGAAGGATTTTTTGTGTAATAATCTCTTACATATTCATAGCATGGTTCTTCTGTAATCCTTTTTACTTCCGATACAATATTTTCAAATTTTTCTTTAGATAAAATTAACATATTAATAAACGTTCGCAGAACATTCTTCATTTCAATTAAGCTGTACTTCCAAGCAGAATCATATTTATATTTTTCAATCAATTCTTTCTTTACATAAAAAAGATTAAGCATTGATTGCATAAAACTTTCGGCTTTTTCATAACTTGGTTTTATACTGCTCGTTGTTCCGCTTCCTGCGCGATAATTATAAACTATAGTATTTAACACATAAATAGAGTTGCAATGCGGAAATAACAGCATATTGAAATACAAATCTTCACCTACCGTATATCGAGAGGGTTTAACAGATACTCTGTCTATTAGTTTCTTTTTATACAATTTTCCCCATAAAGAAACACTTAAAATATTTACGCCAAAAAAGGAAAGATAATACTTATTGAATAAATCGGGATTAGTTATTAACCCTGTAACAGAACATTTTCTTTTTGTTTTTATCAATCCACACCTGTCTAAAACACGATTAACACCCGCAGTATATACAACATCTGCATCAGTTTCTTTTGCACAATTATACATTTTTAACAATGCCTCTGGAACAATCCAGTCATCTGAATCAACGAACATAATATATTCGCCTCGCGCCACTGTAAGTCCAGAAAACCGCGCTGCATCTACTCCTTCATTTTTTTCTTTATTTATGATAGTAATACGATTGTCATTTTTTGCATATTCTTCCATTATTTTCAAACTGTTATCCGGCGAGGCATCATTAACAAGTATCAACTCAAAATCCTTAAAACTTTGTGATAAAATTGAATTTATACAATGTTTTAAATATTTCTGCACATTATACACAGGAACTATAATACTGATAGAAATTGTTTTGTTGTTCATTTATTTGTCATTAAAAAATAAAGTATTTTTCGTAAAATCCTTTTTGCTTTTATTACAAAATATTTTTTTTTGACGGCTAAAGTTCGCTCTTCTGCAATTTTTAAAAATTCATTGTTTTCCATTAATGAGATTATTGGATTTTTCCCTGCGCAATGTTCTGAAATTAACTCAAAATATTTTGTCTGTCTCCATGTCTTTAAGTTATTGATAATTTCCTCTTCTGATACTTTTGTTTCTATCATTTTGTCAATACAAAACAGAATAATATTTTTCAACTCAATAATTAACCATTTTTTATGTGTGTCGAAAACATTATATTTTTGAAGAAGTTTAACTCTAAAATCATATAAGTTAAAATAAGCATTACACATATAAATTGCATCAAACTTTTTTGTTCCGCCATAATTGGTCGACATACCTCCATAAAGTTGAGTATATAAAAAATCAGTAATGAATGATATTTTTTCGGCTGTCGGGAACACTTGGGAATTCAATACTATATCTTCCCACTTACCATATCTGAAACTGTGAAAAGTCTTGTTTTTCAACAAAGAGGCTTTAAAAATTTTATTCCAAGTTGTAATCACAAATTTATTACACCCAAAAAAATTTTGATAATATTCGTTCAAAAAAGCATCTTGATTTACGGCTATGTTTTTAATTATTTGCACTTTTTGTTTCGTTCTGCAGGGTAGCCACGATAAATATTGATAATAACTGTTAGCAACTACAATATCCGATCCATCTTTTATTGCTGTGTTATATAATTTTTCAAAAGCGTTTTTTTCGTAATAATCATCGGAGTCTAAAAACATAATAAAGTCGCATTCTGCTTTGTCTATACCGTATTTTCTTGTTAGCTCAAGACCTTCATTTGCTTTTTCAAAATATTTTATTCTTTTGTCTTTTTTCGCATAAATACGGCAAACTTCTGTTGTTTGTTTTTTGGTAGAACCATCATTTACCAAAATACATTCAAAATTATTAAAAGTTTGTTGTAAAATTGAGTTAATACATTTTTTTAACAATTTTGGATTTGTATTATAAACCGGTACAATAATACTTATAGAACAGTTCTTTGTTACATTCATGCTCATATTCGGTTTTTATTATTCAATTAATTTATAAATATTTTCTACCTCTTTTTCATTACCAAAATCTCTATTCCGGCAATTTTCGATTAGTTGTTGCTGCAATTCCGGATGATCGATCAAGAATTTTATTCCTTTGGCGCATCTTTCATTATCCATCGGAACAATAATGCCGTCAACTCCGTCTTTCAATTGGCTTGCTGATGTCGTAAAAGCAGTGATAACAACCGGTTTGCAAAGTATTTGCGCCTCCCGCACCGTTACCGCTTTTCCTTCATACCGCGAGGGTTGAACATAAATATCGCAAGCTTTCATATATGGATAAGGATTTTCTTTTTTCCCTAAAATAATTACATTATCCTGCATTCCGGACTCTTGAATATTATCTCTAACCAATCGTTCCTCTCCCCCATAACCTATTAAATACCATCTGACATTCATTCCCCAGTCAACAAGATATTTGCATATAAATGGTACATTATCGAAGTTTTTTGCTTGAGTAAATCGTCCGGCAGAGCATATTGTCGTTACGCCTTTTTCTTTTAAAATTTCAGCGCTCACATCTATCGCATCAGCTTGCGTTCGAATAAAATCGGGAGAAAGAATATTTTCTATTAAAACTATTTTACTTTTCAATGAAGGGAATTGTCTGACAAATGAAGCAGATACGCTATCCGAAACAGATACAATATAATTATACTTATTCCACATTTCCGGTTCCGCTTTCTTATCGAATTGAAAAAAAGAATAATCGGTATGAATCCAAGCTGCTTTTTTCTTGCTCTTTACTTTTTTCGCTACAACATAATGAGGCGTCAAGAAACTGATTGCCAAATCGTAAGTTACATTTGGATTTATCTTTGGTAATGCAAAAGCGGTGTACCGTTGCTGATAATTAAAGTAAACCATATTATTAGCGCTCAAATGGCGCCTTCTGCAAAACAGTTTTGCTTTTAGCGAGGCATACGCTTTTCCTGCAAGCAGATCAAAAAAACCATATTTTATATTTTGCTGCGCAGGTATAAGCAAGCCGGTATATTTCCTGTTCTCCGGCAACAGATTTACCTGCTTAGGAATCAAAGACATCAATTCGCCGTCATGTATGAACAAGAATAAATCAACCTCAAAACGGTCGTAATCAAAATTATTCAGCATGCCAATCAAACTGCGTTCGACGCCTCCGATTCGCAAATTGTGGGAAACAACAATAATCTTCTTTTTCAATTTTGCTTATGAAGTAAATTCTGAAACAACGAATTCCATTGAAGCATAATGTTTTCAGGCAAGTAGCGCTTTACGTTTTCTTTAGCCGCTTTACCCATTTGCTTCCGAATATCATTATTCTCAATTAAGCATATTATTTTTTCAGCTAATTCTTTTACATTTCCGTTTGTTACTAAAAAACCATCCTCCCCTTCCGTAATTATATCAGATGGACCTGAAGAGCAATCAAAAGAAACACAGGGAACGCCGCATGACATCGCTTCTATCAATACCATTCCGAAACCTTCCGAGCGGGATGAAAGAAGCATTATTGAAGATTCTAAGTATGCTTGTTGAATATCATCTGTTGGCGGATGAAAATAAACGTATTGCGTTAAATCCATTTCTGCCGCCATTTTTATATACGTTTCATTAGCATCTATTTTGCCATAAATGTGCAATTCCCAATCGGGGTATGTCGTTGATACTATTTTCCATGATTGAAGTAATAAATCATAACCTTTATTATAAGAATGGGAACCTACAACTATTACTTTTTTTTGAGTTAATGCACTTGATTTTTCGGAATAAAAACTTAATGGATTGGGGATCGCAATTACATTTTCTTTATTCCATTCCTTACAGTTGGATTCAGTAAGAACAACAAATTTTTTAAAATGTTTGATTTGACTTTTCATCAAATATTTAGCGATCTTTCCTTTTACAGAATCGGAAGTGTTTAGCAAAATAGAGGCATGTCGCTCATAAATAATAGGAATCCCTTTTATTATTCGAGGAATAAAAAAACCTTTCAGCCCATCGTCGCATACAGAAATAATATCCGGTTTTATTTCCTTTTCCGCTTTGCACAATCCGGATAAATAGGATAAAATTCCTGTGTATAGTATTGAATGAAACTCTATTTGGGGACTGAATATATAAAACGGCTGTTTATCTTTTTCGTTTAATGTAAGAATATGTACATCATAGTTATAGTGTTCCGCTAAATAACTTGCTTTAATAGATAAAACACGTTCTAAACCTCCAACCCCGGTAATACCATTTGTAATATAAAGGAGTTTCATAGAATAGCTTTAACTATTTTGTTATTGATAAAATTTACTAAATAGGAACTTATTAGACACATCGTAACCAAAACGGCAAAAATGAAAATTGGATATTTTAAACTGTACACAAAAGTCCCGAAAAATACCATATAGAAAAACATGTGAATCAACCACATATTAGTCGAATGGATGCTCATATAATCTAAAAAAGCATTAAATAATTTGTTTAAATTCAATTGCATAAATAAAAAAATAAATCCAATTGCTGTGAAAGGCGCTATTATGAAATTAGGTATTATTGCATGAAAAATAACCAAAACCAACATAAATGCAACAATCAGAACGTTTTTATATTTGATGGCTTTAAATAAGCCGGTAAATTTTGTATTCCATTTATACCTCAAAGCAAACGCTCCTAACATAAACTGAAACAGGGTGCAGAAATATAATGCTAATTGTCGATGTAACCAAATAAGCATTTCATTTTCAAATATATTGGTTTTATAGATTCTAAAATAAAAAGCTATCACATAGATTATGAATAATCCGGATAAATACAGAAACAGAGGCAAATAATCCAACAGTTGAAACCAGAATTTTGATGTTAATGCGAAAAATATATACGTTGTAAAAAACCACCAAGCACCATTATAAGATGTATCTATACCTGAGAAATTTAATAAAAATTCACTCCACGAACCCGGATAACGTTCCGGCATTAAAAAGAAACCTAAAATAAGAGCGAAAATTATAAGAACAATCCAATAATTGATATACAATTTTAAAAGCTTGATTTTTTTACTTTTAATATAGCTTGCCTTATTTTGTTTGAATTTATAGTACAACCCATATCCACTGACAAATGCAAAAATCGGGACACAAGCATCGCAAAATAATGATATATAATAACTCAACGGCTGCTTGCCGATAAAAATCAATGGTGTAAATAGTCCGTGGTAGTCTCTGTTGAACAAATGTAAACAAAGCATCATCAGAATAGCAATTGCTTTTAGTTGATTGGATTTTTGAATGGATATTTCCACTTAACTAATATAAAGCATTTGTTAAAAATAATTTGGATTTCTCGCTTTCCTTCTCAATACGTAAATTAATTTTTGAATAATCAATATTTTGTAAATGCTCTGAATCAGTTTCATTGTTTATTATTCTGTTTTGCATATCAAATAACATGAGCAAATCCTTCATTCTTGTATTTATCGCCTCTGTTCGACTGATAACACAAAACGGCTTCTCGAAAATCAACGAAAATGCCGTTGCATGAAATGAATTGGAAATTACAAATTTTGCATTATATATTAAAGAAATAAAAAATCCGGGACCTTTTTTCCAATAGTTTTTGTCGGCATACTTAATATTCTTATTTACCGAGATTATTTTATAATTATATTTTGCCGCCATTTTTTTCACAATCCGCTCTATGAGCGGATTGCTGTCGAAATCATATACAAAAACATAATTTTCATTTACAGGCTCTGCAAAATTCCGTTTCCAATAATTTGCCGGCAGTAAAAAAACAGGGTCCATCACTTGAACGGCATTATCAATTCCCATTTTTCTTAATATGTTCAATCCCGATGTTTCGCGAACGGATATTGCATTCAGTCGTTTTATTTTTTCTTTTACGAAAGGTTCAAAATTTTCATCAATGCTTTCGGTTGCAAAACTTGGCGCGTATGATATTTTCCGTTTGTCGTCCGGCACAAAATCAAGATAAAACGCCGGGTCATTGCCATTTTTGAAAAATGAATTCCATATTTGATCGCTGCCGCAAATATAAGCATCGGCTATCGGAAGATTATTTTTCAATTCTTCATTGTTCGTATAACGAATTGAAGTTATTTTTAAATACTTCTCTTTGAATTTATCAAACGTTTTTTTTCTTGGTAAAGCACACAAGCGCAAAGGCAATTTTGCCAACAAATATAAGTATTTGATAACCGGTTTATCAAATTTCGGATTAGATACAACCGTAAAACTAAAATGATTGCTCAAATACTCCGGCTTATAATCAATAATTTCTACCTGATGTCCCAAATCTTCTAAATGTTGTTGCAAAGCGAATGTCTGCAATGAAGCGCCGTGATTATAGACATCGTGACAAGTAATTGTTTTGATTTTCATTATTCCGGTTACTCAATTTCAAATAGTTCATAAATTTGTTTCAAGGTATTTTTTTTATCTTTTTCTTTATCTTGCCGATTTAAATTTTTCACAAAAGAATTTACAAGACTTTTATCATTAATCAGTCGTTCAACAGATGTTGCAATAGAATCCGCATTCATTTCGCTGATTAAACCCGTTTTTTCATGTTCGATAATGCCATAAACCGATGGAAAGTTTGTAGTAACAATGGGTTTATCCAAATAGGCTGCCTCTATTACAGTCAGTCCAAGACCTTCAAATAAAGATGTTTGCACATAAATATCACAGGCATTGATGTAAGGATAAGGATTATCGGTTGCACCGGTTAAAAACAACCTGTCTTGAAGTTCAAATTGTGTAATCATCGCTTCGAGATACGGTCTTTCCTGTCCTTTGCCCACAATATACCAATTTATTTTATATCCTTTTTCTATTAATTTTTTACAGGATTCAATCGCCAATGAAAACCCTTTATGTTTTGCAAGCCGTCCCACACTTACAACATTGATAACGTTTTCTTTAAATGTATAGCTTGGTTTTTCTGTTATTTGTTTTTTTATAATTGCATAATCTGTAATGTCTTTGATTATTTCAATATTCAAATGTTTTTTTATTTTTCGCAATTCACTTTCAATAGAATGTTTAGCTTCTTCAGAAACAGCAATAATTTTAGAATAATCAGAATAAATCGGATAATCATAAACAATATTATATCCTGCATTTTTATAATCAGTATTTAACCACAAATACTTTTTACCTGCTTGAATATATTTCTCTGTATAATAGCTTGCAAATCCTTGATTGTATGCAATAGCAATATCGTATTTGTGCGGAAAATACGAATATTTATTTTTCACTGTTTTCCAAAGAATTTGCGCATTGTGCCTTTTTTTCAAGTTAAATATTCTGCACAATTTATATTTTATACGGTCAAATAATTTTATTTCAATTTTTTGACCATCAATAATATTAACTTTATCAGGGACATATTTTTCAAAAATTCCTCCTCTGTTGAATAGCATTAAATCAATCCGGAATTGGTCTAAATTCAAGCTATTAAGCAATGTGACCAAGCTTTTTTCGGCGCCGCCGAAATGAAGTGATTCTATGACAAAGAGAATGTTTTTCATTTTATCACTTTGGTTAAAATATTATTTCTTATTTTCTTTATCAAAATATTTTCAAAATATTTAGTAATCATATATGCTAAAAATCCTGTTAATACCATAGGAATAATAATTGCAAAAATAGAAGAAAAACCAAATTCTATATTCAAATAGTATAGAATAATAAAACCTATTGTTTGATGCAGTAAATACAGTGGATAAGATATTTTTCCGAGAAATAGCAAAGCATTGTAATTAAGAGTTAATTTACCGTAAACAAATAAATAAAATAATCCATAAAACAATGTAATTAAAATACATTTAAGATAAAAATCGGATTTTCCTAAAAATAAAAGGTAAAAATAAGTAAATAGACATAAGCAAATGATAATGTGGTTAATAAATTTTTTCCTTTCTTTTTCATTTTTCCATAAAATGTAGAACATAATACCGGAAAAAAATAACGGACTAAATTGATAATTCAAAAAGAGACTTATTCCAAAATACTCATAATGTAAGAGGATACAAATTAGTGAAACTATTATCCAAATCACTCCTATGATTTTTATATGCGATAATAACTTAAATTTATACAAAACAACCATCATTATATAAAAAAGTAATTCAGGCAGTAAGCTCCAATATGACCCGTCAATATTATGCGCAGTATAAAATAAGTTTATTATACCTTGTATCATTGTAAAATTCAACAATATATCTGACATCCTAAATGAAAATATATTGGGTGGCAAGCAAATAAAAATATGAACTGCAAGTAAGAAGATGGAAGTTAAGCAAACGCATAACCAATAAGTGGGAAATAACCTGAAAAATCTTTTTATGACAAACTCTTTTGAACTTTTAACATTTTCTAATGTCATAAAAATAACAAAGCCACTTATAATAAAGAACAAATGAACTCCTAAATAACCCATAAAAAAACCAACGCCTGTATGATACAAATGGGGAAATGATTTATTAAAAAATGTAGTATAATGAAATAAGACAACAGAAAGCGCTGCAAAACCTCTAAAGGCATCTAATGTTTCAATTCTTTTGGTTTCCTTCATTTTGTAAGACTACACCGGATCCTATACAATAAATAACATCGAGGTATTACAAAGATTTTTTTACTTTCCGCTCCAAGAGTCGGGGTATTAAACCATCTTATTTGATATACAACTTTCATTACCTAAAAGTCAAATAAAACTCTAATATTATTCAAACTACAATCTTCATCAATTTCATCATACAAATTTCTCTTAAAGAAAGAGCGCAATTTAATATCAAGCATTTTTTTTATACCGGTATATATTGATTCTTCATCTGTATTAACTAATAAGCCGTTTTTATTATTAATAATTTGATTGGTTCCAGCTGTCGTTGTTGCTATTATTGGAAGATTTAATATTTTTGCTTCAGCAATAGTTATACAATAACCTTCGTATAATGAAGGTTGCAAATAAATATCTGCATATTTCAAAAACTTATATGGATTTAGTTGAGACCCAAGGAAAACGATTCTGTCCGCAACATCATACATATTTATCAGCTCAAGTAATTGAGGTTTATACGTACCCTCTCCAATTATGTACCAGATAAAATTTATTTTATCCTCTTTTAAACGTGCAACCACCGGAATAAACAAATGATGACCTTTTTCATGAGTCAATCGTCCTACTGTTAAAATTTTTATTATGTTATCTTCAATGTTTTCATAAACAGTTTCTTTGGACAATTCGATTATTCTCCCTTTATTTAGAAAATTATGAATTGTTATTGTTTTATTTTGAATTTCATCAATCTTTTGAATTAACATTTTTGTACTAACTTCTGTTACAGATACTATTTTATCAAACTTTGGATAGAAGTGTTTAGCTTCATTTAGTGAAAAATAAATAGAAGAAAGATCAAAATGTATCCATTGAATCTTAGTTCGAGCACTTACATGATTGATTATATAATAAGTAATAAAATCATGAGGTCCTGCAAATGCAACTGCATAATCATATATATTATTCAATTTACTATAACAGATTGAATCATAGATTATGCTATGCCTTTTTTTTATTCTACTTAAAGTATATAACAATATATACTTACTCAAAACGAGAAAAGATTTTTTGAATAGTTTTTTACATAAAGGCTTAGGCGGTGTATGAATAAAGTCATTTATCATTTCATTATCAGATATTAAAGTAACGTTCACATTTGCAGGGATTTGTTCTAATAAAAGGCCTTTATTCTCAAGCAATATTACATCTATTTCCCAGCTTTTAGGCAACACATGCACTAAATTCAGGAAAGATTTTTCTGTTCCTCCTAAATTTAAATTAATCATAAAAAAAAGCAACTTCATTTTACTAAAATATCATTCTTTATTTTTGAATTTAATTTATTCGCTATTCTATACAATATCTTGTAAAAAAACCAGGTAATTTTGTTTTTGCGAACAGTTTCCAAAGAATAATACGAAATTAATTTTTCCATATCTCGCAACTCAACAGGGTGAAATAATTCTTCATAAACTGCTTTTCTTTCATTGTTCAATATAATCCGGTCACTGCTAATTCCATTTTTTTCAAAATAAGCAACAGGAATATCTATTTTTTTTATTGACACATGATTTTTTATTATTGTAATCAACCATAATTTCCAATCAGATACTATTTTATATTTATCATCATACAGCCCGCATATATCGAATATATTTTTTTTTATAAAAGAAGATGGATGAAAAAGAGTTATATAATTAAATGAAATAGCAGTAAATTCTTCAGGTTGAGGTGCAATCCACGTTTTTATTTTTCCTGTCCGGTCTGTAGAAATGACATTGCCATATATAATATCGTAATTTTCCTCAACCTCATTAAAACACAATTCCAGTGTGTTTTCTGCAAACAGATAATCTCCCGAATTTAGAAACAAACAATACTCCCCTTTTGCCTGCAATATCCCTTTATTCATTGCATTGTAAATCCCTTTATCCGGTTCGCTCACCCAATAGGCAATTTTATCGGCATAATGCTTGATAATATCTACACTTCTATCGGTTGAGCCGCCATCAATGATAATATATTCATAATCGGTGAAAGTTTGAGTGACTACGCTTTCGATAGTTTTCCGCAAACCTTCGGCATTGTTAAGATTGACTGTGATTATAGAGAGTTTCATTATTTTACAAAATTTATTCGATATCTTTCAGCCATGCCTCTAATGCAGTTAATTCATTTTCACAAACGATATTTTCTTTTTGTAATCTTATATATGTATTGTAGAGATTTGTTTCAATAGTTTTAGAGATTGAAATAGAACTTATAACTAATTCGATAATTCGCTCAGAATATTGGTACATTGGAATTTCGGAAATAAAATCTTTCATATAATCATGCGGATTCCTTTTTTGGACAACTGTCGCATTTATGAATCCTAATTGATAATCATACAACCACATAATCGGTTGTGCTATCAATCCTCTTAAAATGTCTGTAAATCTAAACGTTACAAAAGTCGGTAAGTACATCAATGGGAATAGTTCTTTTCTAATCATAGTATTTTGTGTGTTAAAAGGACTAACAGTGCCTTTACCTAAAACAAGCGGATCCCGTTTCTTAAAATAACATGGCGTATCATCGGTTAAACGATAGATTGCGTCTACATCCGGATCCTCATCGGCTAGTCCTTGCCAAATCCCCACTCGACAATTTTTTTTTAATAAACTATGATCCAAATCAAACTGTTTATTTATTAAGTTTAAAGGAAGTCCACGAGGCCAAATCTTTTGAGTTGTGTACAGTTGATAAATATTTATGAAACTTTTGTTTTCCGGAATACAGTCATATTTTTGTTCAAATTCAAGAAACATCCATTCTTCCTTAGGAATATTATCATCATCGGTATCAACAATACAATCTGCTCCTTCTTGGATGGCTTTTATGTATCCTACCATTTTTCGACTGTAGTGATTATAAGGTAAAACTTTAATCAAATTGAAATCAAATAACTCTTGGTCTTTTATGGAAATATAATCTGCATTGGTACAATACCAATTTTCGGGAGTTTTTTTATCTCCGACAATAATTAGTTGATAGTCTGTTTTATGAGCAAACTTAACAATTGCTTCAGTTGGGCTGAAGATAGATGTTATTACTATATATTTTTTCATTTATTCCATTATCTTTATATCGTACTGATTATTTTAGAAACAGTCTTGCTCCATGAAAATTTTTCCAAGCAAAACGCTTGTCCTTCTTTTCCCATTTTTTCTAAATTGTTATAATCAGAAAGAACATTTATTAATAATCTGCACAACTTTTCAGGATTTTCATCGTCTAAACCAAAACCATATTTCCCATTCTGAGATATTTCAGGAAAACTGTTTCGATTTATTCCGATAATCGGCATTTTACATGCAAGCGCTTCCAAGTAAACCAATCCCCACGGCTCTCTAATTGCAGGCATTAAAAACAGTGAACATTCATTGAAAATATTTTGTAAGTCGTCAATTGGTAAAAATCCATAAACTTTTATATTATTTCCTTTAATTTTTTCTTTGTACTCATCTTGACCAATGATTATCAATTTTAAATTTGAATTGATTTTTGATGCCATTTCAAATGCCTTCAGCACTAAATGTCCTCCCTTGTCTTCAAATCTACCTTTGGCTACAAATAGAATTTTACCATTTGTATAGTCTTTTAAACCAAAATAGGGTTTAATAACGCCAAGACCGGTACCTACAACAGTAATTTTTTGAGGATTTACATGATAATGATTTATTAAATTGTCTTTTACATACTCACTTATTGTAAATATATGCTTCATTTGATCATAAGATTTTTTTTCTAATCTTTCCGCATCTTTATATAATCTACTTGTATCTTCTTGTTTTTGATCGGAGCATGATGACCATAAATTCCATGTGGAATCACAGTACAAATAATGTTTTTGTTTTTGAGGACTTATTAAAAAAGGCAGATCTAAAGTCCCTGTATGCAAAGTCAAATTAGAACTGCTATTCTTTGTCAATTTCTTCACTCTTTTTGAATTCAAATACCGAGTTAAAAAGCCTCTTTCAGTATCTCTGGAATTTTTGTAGTAATATTTTCGTTCCCACTTTAGTAGCTTCCCTTCAACTTTATTTGGAATTGCTCTTGAAGAAAAAGTGTCTGCGAGATAATTTATTTTTTCTAATTCATGGCATAGATTGAAAGGCGTTCCTGACCATGTAAGAGGATCGATAGGATTACCTAATAATGAGCATACATTTATTCTTTTCACTTGCAAACTTTTTATATATTTTTCTACTATTTAAAACAAACAATACTCTCCTTTTGCCTGCAATATCCCTTTGTTCATTGCATTATAGATCCCTTTATCCGGTTCGCTTACCCAATAAGTAATTTTATCGGCATGTTGTTTGATTACATCCACGCTTCCATCTGTTGATCCGCCATCAATAATAATATATTCATAATCAGTGAAAGTTTGTGTGATTACACTTTCAATTGTTTTTTGCAGACCGGCAGCATTGTTAAGATTGACCGTGATGATCGAAAGTTTCATTATTTTGAATTCTTTTAATTACGGCATCTATATCTTTTATTGCAAACAAATTATCGTAGGGATAATGTAATTTTTTTTCTTCACAAATCAAAGCATTTTGTTTGGAATCATATCTATACCAATTGTATCCAAATTGTTTGACATAATCATATATTTCTCCACAATAAAAACCGGCAGAAAATGCATTTTCTTCTGTAAACTCGACCATTAATACTGGCGCTTTTTCTTTTGATAACAGTTCTTTTGATCCTTTTAATACATTCATTTCCCACCCTTCAACATCTATTTTGATGAAATTCACTTCTGATATTTTCTGTTGATTTAGAAAAAAGTCCAAAGTTGTTGTTTTTAGCAATATTGAATGTGAATCTTTTAAATATTTCAATTTACTAAAACTATTCCATGCGTCGTATCCTGTTGGGGATATATTAAATACCAATTCTTCTTCTTTATTAGAAAGACCTATCTGAAATGTTAATACATTATTAAAAGTATTTATTTCCACATTTTCACAAAGACGCCTAAATATTTCCGGAGTTGGTTCAAAGGCATATATTATCCCTTCATTTTCAACATAGTATGAAGCTATAAGTGAAAATAAACCGATATTGGCTCCTACATCAAGAAATACATCTCCTTTTTTTAAAAATCTACGAATAAATAATATTTCGTCTTGTTCAAAACCATCGTAAATAATTTTTGATAATACGCTATCTTTATACAAATTAATAACCGTATGGTCATCTATCATGTATTTGAAGAATGTAGAATTATTAAATAAAGTTTCCCATTTTTTCTTGTCTTTTTTCGATTGTAGATAATAACATTTATACTTATATTTAATACAAATTTTTTCTATGAATCGAAAAAAACGTACATCTATTCGATTGTATAACTCATCTTGTTTCATTCTTTTTTTATATTTTTCCAGTTAATAAATGGCATAATTACTCCCGGCCTATAATCGGAATAATTTACATTTACTCCTACTATGTTTTCAATATTAATCATGAACCGTACCTGCTCATAAATAATCCACCTGACCGAATGTATTCCAATGCATAAACTTAAGGTGTATGATCCTGCTTTAAAAAAGTGTGATGGAAGCTCAGCAACAGCTTCATATTCGCATGGTAATATATATTCAATTTGCGGTAAAGAATCATCATGAAAAGTTCTAAATAATACAATCCCACTTTGATTATCTTTTAAATCAAATCCTATTCTTAATCCCATACATTTTTTTTTAACTTTATAACGCAAAGAAATTGTTATAGGTTTATCAGTCGTTAATGCTGTATTTGAATTGTGATTTACAATAATATCAACAAGTTCAAACAAATCATCGTTTTTTAATTTCTTTATTTGTTGTTTTAATGAAAAGCTATTCAATAATGTTTCATTTTCTTTCAAATACAACTGAATTCCTTCATAAACTTCTCCCAAATATGAAACCTGCCCATCTGATAGACAACACAAACGATTACATAAATTACTGACAGCCCCCATATTATGACTCACAAACAACACCGTTCGTCCTTCTCCTCTCGACACATCCTGCATCTTTCCAATAGCTTTTTTCTGAAATTCTGCATCGCCCACGGCAAGCACTTCATCGACTACCAAAATGTCCGGCTCCAAATGCGCGGCAATAGAAAACCCCAGTCGAACGGTCATTCCCGAAGAATATCGCTTCACGGGCGTATCCAAATAGCGCTCCACGCCGGCAAAATCCACAATCTCATCCAACTTCCGGTCGATTTCCTTGCGGGTCATGCCCATGATGGAACCGTTCATATAGATATTTTCCCTTCCTGTCAGTTCGGGATGAAAACCGGTGCCAACTTCCAAGAGGGAAGCGATGCGTCCCTGCGCTTTAATGCTGCCTGTTGTGGGGGAAGTTACGCGGGAAAGAATTTTCAGTAAGGTTGATTTTCCTGCACCGTTTTTTCCGATAATCCCCAAGACTTCGCCTTGCTCGACTTCAAAATTGATGTCCCTCAACGCCCAAACATATTCGCTTTCGCCTTTTTTCGAGCGGTCGTTGGTTTCGCCGATCTTCAAATAAGGGTCTTCGCGACGCAGCACAGCAGTTTGCCACCAGCGGTTGAGGTCGTGGCTCAAGGTTCGGGTGCTTACTAAGCCTAAGCGGTATTGCTTTGAAATGTTCTCGAACTTAATTGCTGTTGCCAATGCCGGATATTAGTTTATAATTCATAACTCATAACTTATAACTCATAACCCCCGCTAAGCGTAGCGTCCACGTTATGCCGGATTAGAAACAAGTCTCCAGACTTGCACTCAATAAAACTTAGGGAATCATTTGGAATGACATTTTCGTTATTTTCAATTCTGGTATTCACTGTTTTTCAATTACTTTCCAATAACCTCCTTTCGGCGAGCCAATGCGATTAATTAAACCCTTTTCTTTGAGTTTGGAAATATTGGATTCTATTTTTCTTTTTGAGATACCAACAAGGACTGCTAATTCAAGTGCGGCAATATGCGGATTTTCTGCAATATTAGTTAAAATTTGTTGTTGATTCTCAGTAAGTTTTTCACCGACCTTTTCACCGACCTTTCCCATAGTCGCAGGATAAACCGTAACCTGAAAGCCATCAGAAATATTCTCAAATTTAGGCAGAGGTAAGTTTTCTTCTTTGAAATACCCAATAATTCGCCCAATACCCGAACCGTATTTTTCTATCAACCCTAAATCTTTGAAAAATTCAGCAATTTTTTTATTTCTGGGCGTTGATTTATAGTTATTTGTCAACAAATCCTCTACAGAAATATTGTCGGGCAAACGTCCCGGATTGTAAAACTCAATTTTATCATTGAAGATCTTCACAATAGAATCGGAAGAAGAGCGATAATCTCTGTGAATAATCATATTGAGGACTATCTCTCGGATTGCTTCAAGTGGATATTGCCACTTTTGAGTATTTTGTGGATTACCTGTTATAATTACTTCAAGATTGATGTGCTTTTTTACAAAATCAATTACTTCTCCAATTTGTGTAAGAATATCCGATTTTGTTCTTGCTGTATCTTTGATAGTGATATGGTCTTGAAACCTGCCTAATTCGATCGTTGTAAGAACAGAGTCCTTACTTTTGAACATCAAATAAGCTGCATTTGTTGGTCTGTTATCGCGAAGCAAGTCATATTTTAAAAGAAAAGGAATAACAGTTTCATTGACTGTGATGCCATGCATGCTCAAGTACTCCATTGCTTT
>JGI20166J26741_11661140_pt1 | contig 22372 bp, 10 predicted proteins | sample TergutCu122P5_FD_26741 | JGI IMG/M metagenome (IMG submission 26741)
AAAACTTCCTATCGCTTTATTGCAGGTGGAACCGGTAGTGGAGAGGTAAATTACGAAAAAGCGGTTTCCGTCGATGAAGCGCTTACGAATAGCGGATATAAATTAGTGCAATCATTGTCAGATATTTACAAGAATTTTATTGATACTGTTACTGCCAATTCAACGGTAAAACCACGACAAAAAAAGACAGTGGTTGACTTTCATCCGGAATTGGCTTTGAATCAAAATCAAATCAACGACCAAGTGAAAAATTCCGACATCGCCGTTATCACCATCGGACGTAATGCTGGCGAAGGCGCCGACCGCAAAGTGGAGAATTTTTCGCTGAGCCAAACGGAGAAAGACCTGATCAAAAACGTGTCGAAGGCATATCACGCTGCGGGCAAAAAGGTAATTGTTGTCTTGAACATTGGAAGCCCCATAGCCATAACCGATTGGAGAGATGACGCCGATGCTGTGATTCTTGCATGGCAGCCGGGGCAAGAAGGCGCTAATGCTTTGGCAGACATACTGAAAGGCAAAGTAAATCCTTCAGGAAAACTGGCGGAAACGTTTCCTGTGAACTACGAGGATGTTCCATCGGCAGCCACTTTCCCCGGTGAACCGAAAGAGAATCCCGTCAATGCGTTCTACAATGAAGGAATTTATGTCGGTTACCGCTACTACGGCACATTTAATGTTCCCGTTGCCTGCGAATTTGGTTACGGACTTTCGTACACAACATTCCAATATTCAGATATTACGTTGAGCAATGACAAAATCAACAACAACATCAACATTGCCGTAAAGGTAAAAAATACGGGTAAAACTGCCGGCAAAGAGATTGTGCAGCTATATGTGAGCGCTCCAACCGCCGAAATAGAAAAACCGGCGCAGGAATTAAAAGCCTTTGCCAAAACAAAATTATTAAGTCCGGGCGAGAGCGAAACAGTTATTTTCACGCTCGCCAAGCGCGATTTGGCTTCTTTCCGTACCGACCTCAGCAGTTGGGTAACCGACAAAGGAACGTATGAAGTCCGCATCGGCGCTTCGTCCAACGACATACGGCAAAAAATCTCTTTCGACCTGCCCGAAACTGTTGTTGTGGAAAAAGTGCACAACGTACTTTATCCCAACTTGCCGCTCAAAGAATTGAGCACAAGGGCAAAAGGGGAATAACTGAAACATAACATCTCGTTCCATCGAATTGCGCAAGTTCGGTGGAACGAATTTCATTTTTTGAAATTAATTTTGTTTATTCAAATTTTATGCAGTAAATTTGCGCAATAAAAAATATACGATGGTCATAGTTTCCAATTAATTATGATAGACAAAATTAGAACCGATAGCCAGTATAAACAAGTAATGGCAATGATTGAAACTTATCTTGTCAAAGCAACAGACGGCGGCGGCTTCGGTAGTTTGAGCAAAAAAGAGAACGGTGAGCTGCACAAACTATCCCTCCTTGCTGAAAAATATGAAGATGAGGTGTTGCAAATAATGCCCTTACCCGTAACCATCGAAAATATTATTACGGTAAAGATGCAGGAAATGGGTATTACACAGGTAAAACTCGCAGGAATGCTGAATGTGAATACAGCCAAATTATCACAAATACTCAATGGTAAACGTAGACCCGATGTACCTTTCCTTAAAGCCGTACACGATAAATTGAACGTGGATGGAAACCTGTTGCTGGCAAAAGCATAAATAAAAAACCAGTAATAATGTCTAAAAATAAGTTGCGTAAATTCAGTGAGTTGGATGCATTTTCGCATGTGTTCCAATTGCAGTATAACGATGTGCAAAACGGTGCTGAATGTGAGATGAAAGGCAGGTGGGCGGAATTTTTCGGTAACGGCTATCCCATTGTGGTAGAGCTTGGTTGCGATCGCGGCGAATATACCGTTGCCCTTGCCAGGTGCTCTCCCGAACGCAATTATATCGGTGTTGACGTGAAAGGAGCACGCCTCTGGACGGGAGCAAAGCAAGCCAAAGAGGAGAATCTGCACAATGTCGCTTTTATCAGAACCAATATTGAAATGCTTTCTCACTGCTTTGCTGAAGGCGAAATCAGCGAAATATGGCTCACCTTCCCCGATCCGCAAATGAAGAAATGTGCCAAACGGCTCACTTCAACCAATTTTCTGAAACTCTACGGCGCTCTTCTGAAAAAAGAGGGACTCATTCACCTGAAGACCGACAGCCATTTTATGTTCACCTACACACGCGCCGTTGCAGAAGAAAACAGACTGCCGATAATTGCTTGTAATGAAGATATTTATAATAATTTACCACCCGATGACACGCTTTCTATCCGAACATATTATGAACAGCAATGGCTGGCTCGCGGCATTACTATTAAATATTTGTGTTTTAGACTATTACAACAGCAAGAGTGGAAAGAGCCGGCTATAGAAATAGAACTTGATTCTTACCGAAGCTATGGGCGCTCAAAACGAAGCGGATTAAAAATGAACCTTTAGTAAACAATACGCTGTACATCCGCAAATTGCTTCTATTTTTTCAAAAAAGAGAGTTTTAATTGGATAACTGTAACTTTTTACCAATTATTCTTTGTAATTTTGCAACTTAATTTTTTTTCAAAAAAGAGAGTCCCTTTTTATTTTTGCCGGAATTATTGAACGTGCTCAAAGCATGTAATATAGTTTTTTATTAATTAATCATCTAAATAATTTTTTATCAATTAGTTGTATGAAGAAACGTATGTTGTTGGCTGCTGCATTTGTAATGCCGCTTCTTGCCCATGCAAGTGACGCAGACCTGAAGATCCCCACTCTGTCGCCAGATCAAAACAGTCTCCTTGCGTGGGGTTTTGTTATCTGCCTGTTAGGTTTGGTTTTTGGACTTTACCAATTTTTGAAAGTAAAAAAAATCAAAGCGCACAGGTCAATGCTTGATGTTTCAAATGTCATTTTTGAAACATGTAAAACCTATTTGCGCCAACAGGGAAAATTTCTCTTTTGGCTTTTTCTTATTATTGCTGCCTGCGTTACCTTTTATTTTGGGTTTCTGCAACGCGAAGGTGCAGGTGGAGTGCTGTTGATTCTTTCGTGGACAGTCATCGGGATTCTTGGTTCTTACGGAGTGGCATGGTTTGGCATCCGCATGAACACGCTGGCAAACAGCCGTATGGCATTTGCTTCGCTCGAACGTAAACCACTCAAGTTACTGAACATTCCTCTCAACGCAGGGATGAGTATTGGCGTAGTTTTGGTGTGCATTGAGCTGATTATGATGTTGATTATTCTGGTGCTTATGCCGCGCAATTTAGCCGGAGCCTGTTTCGTAGGATTTGCTATCGGCGAATCGCTTGGAGCTTCTGCCCTGCGTATTGCCGGCGGTATTTTCACTAAAATTGCCGATATCGGTTCCGACCTGATGAAAGTGGTATTCAAAATCGGCGAAGACGACCCGCGCAATCCGGGCGTTATTGCCGACTGTACCGGCGACAATGCCGGCGACAGCGTAGGTCCCACCGCCGACGGGTTTGAGACGTATGGCGTTACCGGCGTGGCATTGATCTCTTTCATTGTGTTGGCTGTGGGTACGTTATCGCCAAGCGGTTCGTTTCTTGCCAATCCCGATTGGCAGGCATCATTTCTTACATGGATCTTTACAATGCGTATCTTAATGATTATCACCTCTGTGATTGCCTTCTGGATCAACGGATCCCTCAGCAAAGCGCTTTATGGTAAAAAAGATGATCTCGATTTTGAGCGTCCATTGACAAATCTGGTTTGGTTGACTTCTATTTTAAGCATTATTGTAACATTTATTGCAAGCTATTTTTTGATAGGTCCCAACTCTACAATCGGTCAAGTGAATCCTCATATATGGGCAGCGCTCTCTACCATTATCAGTTGCGGAACATTAGGCGGAGCGTTGATTCCCGAATTTACTAAAATATTCACCAGTCCCAAGTCGTCGCACGTAGGCGAGGTGGTGAGTGCCAGCAAAGAAGGCGGAGCTTCGCTCACTATTCTTTCGGGGTTTGTTGCCGGCAATTTTTCCGCATTCTGGCTGGGAGCGGTCTTTGTGGTATTGATGCTTATTGCTTACCTTGCCAGCACTTTCGGGTTGGATCAATTCATGGTCTATTCGTCTATCTTTGCCTTTGGGCTGGTAGCTTTCGGACTGCTGGGCATGGGACCTGTAACCATTGCTGTCGATAGCTATGGACCTGTAACCGACAATGCTCAATCAGTTTATGAATTATCGTTGATAGAAGATGTGCCGAATGTATCGGACGAAGTTGAAAAAGATTTCGGATTCAAACCCGATTTTGAAAAAGCAAAATTTTATCTGGAACAAAACGACGGCGCCGGGAATACGTTCAAAGCAACTGCAAAACCGGTGCTCATCGGAACCGCTGTTGTAGGAGCCACTACGATGATATTCTCTATCATATTGGTTATTAAGAATGTATTAGGTGTTGCACCCGAAACGATTTTGAACTTACTCGATCCGTGGACGGTTCTCGGATTCCTTTGCGGAGGTGCAGTTATCTACTGGTTTACGGGAGCTTCTACGCAAGCTGTTACCACAGGCGCTTACCGTGCGGTAGAATTTATTAAACGCAACATCAATCTTGATCCGGGCGCGGAAAAGAAAGCTTCTATCGAAAAATCGAAAGAGGTGGTGAAAATTTGTACACAATATGCTCAAAACGGTATGTGGAACATCTTTCCTGCAGTGTTCTGTTTTGCATTGGCATTTGCTTTCATATCGGGGACAGAATTGGTGAGCGGAGGTGTAGTTTCACATGCAGCCGCCTCGTTCTTTGTGAGTTATCTGATTGCCATTGCGGTATTTGGACTCTATCAGGCAGTGTTTATGGCAAATGCCGGAGGATGCTGGGACAACAGTAAAAAAGTGGTAGAAGTAGATCTTAAGGCAAAAGGGACGCCACTGCACGATGCCACCGTCATTGGCGACACAGTAGGCGATCCGTTCAAAGATACCTCTTCTGTGGCGATGAATCCTATCATCAAGTTTACCACACTGTTCGGACTGCTGGCAATGGAAATTGCAATCAATCAAAGTTTCCGTTCGGTAGCGCCTTACATCGGAGGTGTCTTCTTAATTGTGGCGCTCTACTTTGTTTATCGCTCGTTCTTTAAAATGAGAATTAAGAAATAAGCAAGCCGAAAGAACGTACACACTAACGCCAAAAGCCTTATTTGTTTCTGTGGCAAATAAGGCTTTTTCTTAACCCTTTTTATAAGACATTTGCGACAAACAGTTCGTTTTTTCACCATGAAAATTTTAAATTCATAGTTTTTCATCACAAAAAACGCCAAATCGTTTGTTTTGTAAAAAAAATAGATTACCTTTGCGCCATAATAAAATGATACTTGTATGTTCAGTTACAACATAGCATTGTTAAGTCTGCTACTATTGCACTTGCGACAGAGGCAGTGAGACATGCGCGTATCTTTATTTTTAAAATTTATGGAGCCTTTCTCACGTTGACAGTGCGGAAGGTTTTTTATTAACCAAACAGCAACCAAACATGTTATAAAAAAATAATAGACAATGGAAAAGTTATTGATTTTTGATACGACGCTTCGCGACGGGGAGCAGGTACCCGGTTGTCAGCTGAATACAGTGGAAAAAGTAGAGATGGCTAAAGCGCTGGAAGCGTTGGGCGTCGATGTGATTGAAGCAGGATTCCCCATCTCAAGCCCCGGCGATTTTAAGTCGGTAGTCGAAATATCCAAGGTGGTTACGTGGCCCGTGATTTGCGCACTTACGCGCGGAGTAGAAAAGGATATTGACGTGGCGGCAGACGCTTTGCAATACGCTAAACACAAGCGAATCCACACCGGCATCGGCACGTCCGACTATCACATTCAGCATAAATTTAAATCCAATCGCGAGGAGATTCTCAAACGCTCTGTGGCGGCTGTGAAGTATGCTAAGAAATTTGTGGAAGATGTGGAATTTTATGCCGAAGACGCCGGACGTACCGATAATGACTATCTGGCACGGGTAGTAGAAGCAGTCATCAAAGCCGGCGCTACCGTTGTCAATATTCCCGACACTACGGGTTATTGTCTTCCGGTGGACTATGCCGCGAAAATCAAGTATCTGTTTGAGCATGTGAACGGTATCCACAAGGCTATTATTTCTACCCATTGCCACAACGATTTGGGAATGGCTACCGCCAACACGCTGGCAGGCATTATGAACGGAGCGCGCCAGGCGGAAGTAACGATGAACGGCATCGGCGAACGCGCCGGCAACACGTCGCTCGAAGAAGTGGTGATGATTCTGAAAAGCCACAAAGAGTTGGCAATTGACACCACTATCAATACCCACCAACTCACCTCCATGAGCCGGATGGTGTCGAGCATGATGAACATGCCGGTGCAGCCCAACAAGGCGATTGTCGGACGGAATGCGTTTGCGCATTCGTCGGGTATTCATCAGGACGGTGTTTTGAAAAACCGTGAAAGTTATGAAATTATTGACCCGAAAGATATCGGGCTGGATGAAAACGCCATCCTGCTGACGGCTCGCAGTGGACATGCAGCGTTGAAACACAGGCTTCAGGTGTTGGGAATAGAGGTTGAAAGCGATGAACGGCTGGACGAAATTTATGAAGAATTTCTCAAACTTGCCGATAAAAAGAAAGATATTAATGATAATGACATTCTGTTTATTGCAGGACGCGAACGTGCGGCGAACCAGCGAATCAAGATGGAATATTTGCAGGTTACAGCAGGCATAGGCATTCGTTCGGTGGCAAGCATTGGACTGAACATTGCCGGAGAGTTTTTTGAGGCTGCCGCTACGGGCAACGGACCTGTGGACGCAGGTATCAATGCGTTGAAAAAAATCATCAACCGTAAAATGGCGCTAAGCGATTTTCTTATCCAAGCCATTACACGCGGCAGCGACGATGTGGGAAAAGTGCACATGCAGGTAGAATACGACGGCAACATGTATTACGGCTTCGGCGCAAATACCGACATCGTGGCGGCTTCACTCGAAGCGTATATTGACGCTATCAACAAGTTTGTGAAAAGCGAAGAGTGATAGTGTGCAGTGTTTTGAGAAGCCCTGACGGAGTTTTATACTTTGTCAGGGCTGATTCTCAGGGTGCAATTTTCAGTTATGAAACTATTTTTTCAAGTGTTTTACTGCTGCATATTCTTTTGGCGTCATATCAAATTGTTTTTTAAATATTGTACTGAAATAACGGGGGGATGAAAAACCGACTTTGTAACTTATTTCACTTATTGAAAACGCATTTTGAGACAACAGTTGCGCTGCCCTTTTCAATCGAATATTACGTAAAAATTCAATTGGAGTCTGTCCTGTTATTGCCTGTAGTTTATTGCTTAAAATAGAACGGCTGATAGACATCTCTTTCGCAAAATCTTCCAATGAAAAATCTTCATCATCCAGATTCGTTTCAATGACATTCATTACGTCAATCATAAATTTCTCAACTGCCGATGTGGTGGATATTTCTTTAGGATTTATTATCAAATCCATTTTTATTTTTTCCCGTTGTTTTTCTCTGTTATGAAGCAGTTGTTTAATACGGACAAGCAGATAGTTTATTTCGAATGGGTTCTCCACAAAAGCGTCAGCGCCAACCTCATAGCTGGATATTTTATTTTGTTCGGAATGAGATTCCGTGAAAAGAATAACCGGAATGTGGCTGGTAATAATGTCCTTCTTTATTAATTTGCACAACTGAAAACCCTGTTCTTTTCCTTCTATGGTAATATCGGATATGATTAACACTGGATTTTGATTGACAACTTCCGAAAACACATTCTTGATATCGTGAAACAGTTGCAAGTCGTATTCAGCGCTCAGGTTAGTCTGTAAATAGTGAAGGGTTTCGGAACTGTCTCCAATGATAAATAGCAATGGTCTTGTTTTATTGTTATTATCGTGTGTATAGTTGTTTTCTTCTACATCAGTGATATTTTCTTCTATTTCTACAAAATTGGATGCGTATGATTTTTTTTCTTCATGTTTGCCAATGGGCATGCCTTCAAACGGCGTTTTTCCCAAAAGTAACGAAAACTGGAATGTACTGCCTTTGCCAAGCTCGCTTTTCACGGTGATATTTCCCTTGTGCAACGACACAAATTCTTTAGCCAATGATAATCCAATACCTGTTCCTCGCAACAAATTTTCTTCATTATCGTGTGTGTTTTCTTGCCAGAATCGTTCAAAAATGGCATCTTGATAGTGCTCAGCAATACCAATTCCTGTGTCAGCAACCGATATGGTAACAAACGATTTTGAACTGTCGATTTTTGCCGATAACGTTATTTTTCCTCCCTGTTCTGTGAATTTGAAGGCGTTTGACAATAAGTTAAAAAGAACCGTTTCTATTTTCTCATAATCGAACACTACCAATACATTGGGAATTGCAATATCGGAAATAAACGTTATGTGTTTCGATTTTGACAAGGTCAGAAAAGAATTATATACATCTTCCAAGAGCAATTTTATGTCTGCTTCAACCAAATGCAATGTCAGTTTTCCTCTGTCGATGCGTCTGAAATCCATCAGTTGATTGACTAAATGAGAAAGGCGTTTGATATTCCGCTGTAATATATTCAACAACTTTGCCTTCTCCGTTTCCGATAGCGTCTCTTTTTCTTTCAGTAACCGCTGCAAGGGCGATTCCATCAACGACAAAGGGGTTTTGAATCCATGCGTAATATTTGTGTACAACCTGAATTTCCACTGGTTATTTTTTTCTGCTTGAATGAGCCTGTATCGTTCGACCGTAAAATGGAATATGCTTCCCAATAATCCTATTATAGCAATGATATACAGAAGATAAGCCCACCATGTTTTCCAGAATGGCGGCAGTATGGAAATGGTAACCGCCCGTATGTTATTTTGCATAAAACCAAGTTCATCAGTTGATTTTACTTCAAACACGTAATCTCCCGGCGGCAATTTTGAGTAAGATGCAAAATTCCTCGAATCGGAATAAATCCAATTATTCTCAAATCCCCTTAAACGGTACGAATATTTTATGTGATAAGGATTGCTGTAATAAAGTGAAGAAAAACTGAATGTTAACTGGTTTTCGTCATAGTTTAAACGTAACGTTCCCTGATTGTTAATGGCGCCTTTACCGAAATAATCATATCCGTTTACCGTAAGGCGTGATATATATACAGGCAATATATTAGCATTCAGCACTATATCTTCTGGACGAAATAATGTCAATCCGTTTATTCCTCCTGAAAACAGTATGCCTTTCGCATCCAAATGCATTCCAAATGCGTAATTTATGCTTGCAAAATTTCCGTTACTTAATTCAAAAAATATGGCAGAATCACTTTTTTCATCCAATCGAAAGATACCTTTTGTGGTTGTTATCCAGAACATATTATGCCTGTCGGCAATGATGCCGCTGATATAGCAGGCTTCATCATTATCGAGGAGTTTGATTTTCTCAAAATCATCATTTACAGGATCATACCGGCATAATCCCGTTGCAGTGCCAACCCACAATCTATCGCTGCTATCAACGAAAAGGGCTGTAATCCATTCATTGGGAATTGACTTTTTAGACTTATTGGGAAGATATAGCGCCGGTTTTTCAGACGTGTTTTGATAGTTTTTTGTTAAACACAGTCCATTGCGAGTTCCAACCCACAAATAGCCGTTCTTCTGCCGTGAGATTGCCCATACATCCCTGTTTTTATAGCTTTCTAAAAGGTAAAATTCATTGCGATTCTTATCGAAATAAGCAACTCCTCCAGTGGCAAAACCGATAAATATCCGTCCATCCTGCGATTTGAATAACGTTTTGCAAATACTCAGATTATTGCTTTGTAAAAAACGATCGGTTTCAGGGTGTTTTAAATAACTATTCTTTTTTGTGTCAAAGTAAGAAATACCGGCTTTCGTTCCCACCCAAAGCTGGTCATTGTCCCATAATAAACTTAGCACAACATTGCTGTTATCATCATTGTTTTTGTTTGATACATAGCGTGTTATGGCATATTGTTGTGTAGCGACATCACGCCATTGGAAACGGTTTATTCCATGGTTTGTTCCAATCCAGACAGTTCCATCCGGTTGTTCCGCAAAAGATGATATCGCATTGTGCGATGGGGTGTTGGGGCTGTCTTCGCTGCCTTGTATATGATAAAAAGGTGATTTTGTTGTAGTTGATTTAAGGATAAAAATGCCATTCTTTGTTCCTGCCCAAAGATTCCCCCATTTGTCCTGGTAAAATGAATTGACGGTGTTGCTTAAATTCAAAGTCGTTTTATCGCCCATCCAAAATTGTTCCTGCGACACTATTTTTCCGGAAGTGTCTCTTTGTATATATAACGCCCCATTCCATCGTGTGCCGATAATGATGTCATTGTTCTGTATAAAATAGAGCGCTTTGCCATCTACATTATGGTTTATCAGTGTCGGATTCGCCAATTGTGCGTCTGTATCAAGCTGATAGCAGACAGTTGTTCTGTTATTATTGTACCATAACACATTATGTGTGTCGATTCCCAAAAAGCCCAAATGAAGGTCTCTTGGAATAACCGTTGCTGAATATGGATGACTGAATAGCGTATAACAGCTTTGTGCATCTATTTTACAGAAACCAAGATTGGATGCTATCCACACATTTTTCCCCCTGTCCGATTCAATAAAGTTAACATTAAAATCTGTTTTATTTTGAATGGCAACAGTTATTCTTTTTATCTGCTTGTTAGTGTATGAATAAGCGAAAACGCCACTGTTTGTTCCTATCCAAATGTTTCCACACGCATCTTCATGCAGTGTATTTATCAAAAGCGATGACAGAGCGTTATCCGATGAAACCGGTTGTGTGATTTTCAGTGTTAATGGATCTATCCGGGCAATTCCTTTACTGCATGCCACCCAAATAGCCCCATCCGAGGTTTTGATGATTCGTTTAATATGATTATTGGGAATGCTGTTTTCATTATTGGCAAAAAAAGGAGTAAACGTATAGCCGTCAAAACGGGTCAATCCAAATTCTGTCCCAATCCACAAAAAACCGTAATCATCCGATATTATGGATGTTATTGAATTGTTAGATAACGTGTTCTGTGTATTGACAACCTCAAAATTACTGTTTGAAGCTACTGCAAGCAAGGTTGTTGACCAGAAAATAATTAAAAAAATAAACTTACACATTGATTAAGCATGTTAATTAGATTTCGACAAAATGGTTTATACGTTTATAAAAAACAGGAAAACAGATTATTCGACAAATTTACATGAAATAGTTGAAATACATAGTTAAAGGAGAATGATTTTTATCACTTTTTTGTCTCCTCTCTTTGTGCGTTTGCAGTCATTGCTTTTATAATGTATTTATCTATATATCAGCTTGTTTATTGTTTTCATGTATCTTTTTTTGTACTTTTTCTTGAATATAGTGAACATTGTTAACGACAAAAATAAAACAGGAGAGTGTTAAATAAAAAGGGCGTTGCATTTTTTAGATTCTTTTCTGCAAATAACGGACATCATTTCTGCAAATAACGCATTACTTTGAACTTCGTTTTTTCAAAAATCAGTATTAATAATTATAACATTTTCAAATGAGGAAGAAAATCAACTTTTTATTTAAATGCGGAATGCTTTTGTGGGGACTGTTGTTGTTTTTTCAAAGCGCTGAGGCACAAGAACAGAAAACGCTCACTGTAACAGGAGTTGTTACTGAAGGAAAAACAAATACGCCCCTTCCGGGTGTAAATGTGATTATTTCCGGTTCAAAAAGAGGAACAATAACAGATGTTGACGGAAAATATTCCATCAGCGATGTGCCTGTAACAGGGAAACTTGAATTTACGTTTATCGGATTTGATAAAGCTATTCGTGCGGTTGCCGGAAACAGTGTAATAAATGTGGCAATGTCCGACAAGGCAAATAGCCTTGACGAAGTGGTTGTAGTGGGCTATGGAGTTGTCAGAAAAAGTGAACTTACAAGTTCTATTTCAACTGTTAAGGAAACCGATATTTCAAAAACTCCGGTAACAACCATCGATCAGGCGCTGCAGGGCAATGCAGCCGGTGTGGTTGTCATTAATACATCGGCAGAACCCGGGGGTAATGTCGATATTCACATACGTGGAAATAGTTCTGTGTTGGCAGATTATTCGCCATTGATTGTCATTGATGGTTTTCCTACCGATAATAATGCGTTGACATCATTGAATCCCAATGACATAGCTTCCATGGAAATATTGAAAGACGCTTCTGCAACAGCGATATATGGTTCTCGTGGCGCAAATGGAGTAATCATGATAACCACCAAAAAGGGGATTGAAGGAAAACCCAAAGTAGATGCTATGGTTCGAGTTTCGCTTGCACACCCGCGCTATATGTTACAATTGATGGATGGACCTTTATATGAGCAATATTCAAATTCCGGACGTATTGCCATGGGATCAAAACCGGCTTCATTTATACCGGATACATGCACCACAAAAAATTATCAATCCAGATTGATTTTACCCCGTTCTATTGCTCAAGAATACAGTGTATCCGTAAACGGAGGCACATCGGCGATAGGCTATCTGTTTTCGGGTGCGGTACTTAAACAGCCGGGGTTGTTGAAAAACAGCGGATTTGACAGAATGAACCTGAGAGGACGTATTGACATGAACATGGATACAAATCTGAAAGGACAGTTTGAAGTAACATACAGCGCTACCGACAAGCAACAAATTGGTAGCGGCGACAGTGGCGCTGTGTATCGAACAGTAATACTGTCGCCTCTTGGGGCATCAACCACATACATTGATGCCGAAACAGGAGAAATAGTTACCACTGATGGAGTGCTTGGCGCCGCATTAAATACGTCCAATAACACAAAGGTTGGAACGACCTCGTTTAATGGTTCCGTAAACTGGGACATCATTCCCAAACACCTCTTTTTCATTACGCGAGGCGGATACAGGCTCAATCAATCTCAGCTATATTTTTATGTCCCGCGATCTATTTATTATAAACAGTCGGATATTGATAAAAATAACAAATCTACCCGTAACGTGTCTAATACAAATAAATGGACAAATGAAAACACATTAACCTACATGAACACTTTTGGAGCAGTTCACAATCTTACCGCTCTGGTTGGTCAAACATGGGAACGTACAAATAATAATGGATTTGCTACTACAGTCAATGGATTTGCAACGGACGACTTCATGTGGAATGATTTAGCAGGAGCAAAAACGTATACCAGCGTATCGTCTTCATCCTATATTTATTCGTTATTCTCACTTTTGGGACGTGTTATGTACTCGTATGACCGCAAGTATCTGATAACAGGAACATTACGATCGGATGCTTCGTCTCGCTTCGGAGTGAACTCTAAATGGGGAACGTTCCCGTCTATTTCAGGAGCATGGGTGGCAAGCAGCGAAAATTTTCTGAAAAATTCCAATGTCATTTCGAACCTGAAATTCAGACTAAGTTATGGATTAACAGGGAATGACAAAATCGGTAATTATAGCTCATTGACAACACTCAGTTCAACAAAAATATTGATAAACGGCACTTCGTACAATGCCTATACAACAAATAATCTGGGTGATCAATCGTTGAAATGGGAACAGACGGCAGAAACAAATGCTGCATTCGATCTGGGACTTTTCAAAAATCGGTTTACATTAAGTTTCGATGCTTACGACAAAACAACCAAAAACTTGCTGTATAACAAAAAAACTCCTGCCCAGAGCGGCTATTCGTCTGTAACAACAAATGTAGGATCGGTGCAAAACAGAGGTCTTGAGTTAGAAATGGCTCTTCACAATACATTTAAACGGTTTACATGGGATTGCAGTTTCAATGGCTCCTACAACCAAAGTAAAATATTGGACTTGGGAGGCGACGACATGATACCGGGCTACACAGTATCGGGAAGCGGCATATCAGACCCTATTACTTACTTGATTGTTGGTCAACCGTTAGGCACGTTTTTTGGATATAAGAGAGATGGCGTTTACAAAGATTGGAACGATGTCTATTCTTCCAAATCCGTATGGTTGAGCGATGGCATAGATAGTCACCCGCAGCCGGGCTACCCAAAATATGTTGACACCAATGGCGACGGAATAATTAATGAATATGACAAAGTTCCATTAGGCTATGCCAATCCAGATTGGATGGTTGGGTTTACCAATACCTTCTCATATTCAGGATTTCGGTTAACCGTATTTTTTCAGGGAGCATTTGGAAATAAAATATTCAACGGCAACAGTCAGAAATTGCAGACTTTCCGTGGCGGCAGCAACAATCAAACCCGATTTGTATTGGACAGTTGGCGTCCCATAAATTCAATGAACGGCGACCCCGGATATACCGGCACACTGCCGCGTTCTATATATAATACTGACTATCAGTTCAATTTAACAGACTTGTATTTGGAAGATGGAAGTTATTTGCGATTAAAGACGCTATCGCTGGGATACGATATTCCGCAGTCGTTTACTCGGAAAGTGAAAATCAGATCAATGAGTTTATTGTTTCAAATAACCAATTTATTGACGTTTACCCGATATACAGGTATGGACCCTGAATCAAGCAGTTCAATGGCTTCCTCCACCTCCAATCCTATGTCTATGGGAGTTGATTTAAGCAGTTATCCTGCAGCGAAAACGTATGTGATGACCTTGCAATTGGGGTTGTAGTAGTATAAACACAGACATTTATAAAATAGCATTATGAAAAAAAGATATATAATGATAATAACGGGGGTGATAATGGCATTGTCATCCTGCAACAACTTTAGTTTTGTAAATCCTCCATTACCCAATCAATATGAGGTAGATAATTTTTATCAAAATACTCAGGAAGCTGCGTTGGGGCTTTATGGAGTATATGCCGCTGTACGAAGCGCGGTATTTGGACCGGATTGGATTTGTGCAACCGATTTGATGAGCGATGATATGGACAACTTATCGTCAACCATTTCACGCAAAGCATTGAATAGCTTGAATTTCGACAACAGAAACAATTCCATTAGTAATGTATGGACAAACTTGTATAATGTGGTTGGAACAGCCAATATTTTATTGGACAAAACATCCAAACTGTATCCCACGAAAGACAGCATTGCAGTAACCATGATGCGATCGGAAGCAAAATGTATTAGAGCCTGGGCATACCTCATGCTGGTACAGTTGTGGGGCGATGTTCCATTAGTTACGGATCCTATATATGATTTTAAAGACCCAAAAGCCAAATTGGAAAGAAGTCCGGTCAGCGATATATATGCTCAAATTTTATCCGATCTGTCTGATGCCAGCAATTTGCCGGAAACTCCTTATGTGTACACCATACCGGGAGGTGACCCTCCAATTGCGTATCCTTTGACGCTTTGTCGCGGAGCGGTAGAATTGCTGAAGGCAAAAGTGTACTTATTGCAGAATGATTATGAAAATTGTGCAAAAGCTGCCAAATATTTGATAGATAGAGATGGTAAAACATTTGCGCTTGCAGCCGACTATGGAGTATTGTTCGATTGTGCCCGCAAACAGGATGCGTCAAGAAAAAAAGAGATTATATGGGAGATAGAAGCAAATTCTATTCCCGGATATAATAATTCCGACCATAGAGAATTTGCGCCAAGCAGTAAAATTGACCAATGTATAACAACCGGATACCAATATTTTATTGCAAGCACTTCACTGTTTGAAGCATTTAACAAACAACCAACCGATAAACGGATGGCAGCCATGTACCGGATAGTTAAGAATACGCCTTGCATTCTTAAATATGTAGATTGTACCACTTCCGATCAAAACAATGGAGGTCCAAATGTTATCCTGTTGCGCTATGCGGACGCTTTGCTGATTTATGCAGAAGCCTTAAACGGATTGGGACAGACGGTAAATGCCGCTACCTATATTAATATGGTAAGAAACAGAGCAGGACTTATAAAAACACAGCAAATAGGCACACTTACCATCACTACCGGCGACATAAAAACTACCACTACCCAGAAAGCGATGCAGGATACCATTATTGCAGAAAGAAGAATGGAATTAGCTCATGAATTTAATCGTCTGTTTGATTTACGAAGAACAGGTAAAATTATCCCTTCTATTCAAAAATACAATCGTGATATTCAACGCTATTTAGCTGCTACCGGCGGAAAGATGACATTTAGTTGCGATCCAGCCGTTACAGGCGGAACCGGAAATACCATATCGCTCCCTGTGCCTTTTGTAAATCAAATAAAGAATGAAAACTCAAGAATGGTATTACATCCGATACCGGGCATTGAGCGCACGCTCAATCCAAATTTAACACAAAATACGGGATATTAATCAACGATAAATTTTTTACAGATGAAAATAAACTATTGTAATATTCAGAAAAAACTATTTTTCAATCTATTAGGAGGTTGTTTATTGATAGCAGGTTGCAACAACAAACTGCCGGATTCATTCCCTTCCGATCCGTTGCCGGATCCGGGACCCGATATCATTGTTACGCCACTTGATGCAAGCCTTGTCAGCACGGTGGTACCCAACAGTGATTGGGCAACCATTCCAGTGGGAACATATCTAATGGGAGGCCCGCTCACACTGACGGGACGACCTGATTCGTCAAAAGCAAAATTAGATGCATACCCTCCTCATAATGTGCAGATTGCAAAAAAAATCAAAATAATGATAAAGGAGGTAACCGCAGATCAGTTCCGTATGTTTGTAGAACAGTCCGGAGCAGCAAATCCATTAATTCCAATGCCGGAAGAACCTTTCTGGAAATATACAGACTGGTTGGGACGATCGAGAGGAAAATGGCCGGTAGCAAATGTTACATGGAAAGAGGCGCAAGCGTTTGCCCAATGGTTGGGAGGACGCCTTCCTACGGAAGCTGAATGGGAATATTGTGCAAGAGCTAATGGCACCACGACTTATTCGGGCAACGGCACATTGGCGAATGTAGGCGTTTACTACAATACATCTGTGTCGCCCACCGACACAGTAACTGCATTTTTGCACAACGATGTGATGGTTTATCGCATTGGACGCATGCCACATCAGGTTGGCACGCGGAAGGCGGCGACTGTTGCCGGAAATAACGCATGGGGAATGTATGATATGAGCGGAAATGTAATGGAATGGTGTAACGACTGGTATGCTGCCGATTATTATCAAACATGTGTGAACGATACGATTGCAGGAGGGTTTGTTGTCGATCCGCAAGGACCTGCAACGGGAACGTATAAAATAGTACGCGGAGGCGGTTGGAACTCTCTCGATATGTTTTGTACCGTATATGCACGTGGACTGCTGGCTCCGGGAACCCGCTCCGATGAATTAGGTTTTAGAGTAGTTATTGACATACCGTAAACGAATGAATTAGGAACTATTCATGCGTTTTTTGTCAAAAAACAGACCAATCAAATGATTGTAATTTAATAAATTATAAAATAAAAACAAATGAAAAAAATAGTGAAACTCGTAGCCGTTTTTATAGGGCTAATGGGCGTTTCTGTTATGGGAAATGCCTTGCATGCCCAGGAATATATTAATGAAACGTTCCAGTTGTGGACACAAAACGGGTCGGAAAGCGTCAGCCCTGTAACTTTTGTTGATGGAACACAGACAATTGCCTGTGTCGATGGCGAAACCAGAACATTTTCCTATAAACAGTGCGTGGTAAACAATGCCGCAGTTGCTGCAAACAAAACTGCGTGTACCGATGGCGCATTATTGGTTCGTAACAGTAACAATGGCATTGTAACCCTTCCGAAACTTCCTAACATTGGGAAAATCATGATTGCACGTGAAGGAAAAACACCAGATAAAGTGTGCCGGTTTCAATTGGAAGTGCTTCAAAGCGATGGAGTTACCTGGACATTGATGGAAGCGGACACCGTAACAGTAACTACCGGATGTGCGCAATGGACGTATCATTATCAAAGCGCCGACTCGGTGCAGGTTCGATTAAAATTAGCCGGCAACAGCGCTACCCATCTTTATTGGCTCTATGTGGAAGGACTTGAAGGTGGTTCGGGCATTCCTCTTATTCCTGACAAAAATATTCCATTACCCGACCCTTCTACGGTAACATTATTGCCCGACAAAGCAGATACGGTAGCATTTGAAACACTGGTCGGAGTAGCCGGTTACGGATGGGATCCTACCTATAGAGGAATCCTTATAAATTGGCATAGAGATTTTCCAAACCATGTGAATAATGATTCGGGAGGAGCGTATGATGTAAGAGACTCATCTTCTCGACATGATTCTCAAAATGATGTGCGGGCATTGCAGCATTTTTACTGGTTTAAGGCGTTGCACAACAATACGCCCTATTTTGATTACATCATAGACCAGTTGCTGCCAACTGTAAAGAGCAAATATGCAAAACCTTCTCTTACAAAAGGATGGCTCTATTTCGTCATCGAACGGTTGAGAGATTATACCGATAGACCGGCCGATAAAGCATATTGGGAGAACTCCATGCTCTATTGGGCAAGTAACACTTACAGTAAAATTGACCCGGCAACAGGCATTTTCTCTTCTACCGACATGGGGAATTGCGACTGTAAGGATAAAACCATCTATCTTGACCTTGCCTATCGCGTCGATCAGCAATTTGAATCGGGAGCAGCCTTAGTACACGCAGGAACCGTATTTAACCATCCCGAATGGGTAAGCGCCGGATACAAACAGATGAAAGTTGCATACAATCAAGCGTTTGTACCTAAATATGGGCTTTTCGGACGAATCGTTCTGCTTGGCAGATACGGATACACAATTGATAAGAATGGCGTAAAATCACCGCTCGTCGATTATGGCGCATTTACAGGAAAACTGTGGGATGCGCAGGTAAAAATGGGAGAAGTATCGGAACAGATTGATGCAGTGATGAGAGCTGGCATTGTTACAACGGATCCTGAAATAAAAGCATTTTGCGATACGGTATTGGCTCAAATGTTGACAGCGCTGCCCACAGCGCCGATACACGATAACCTCTATAAAGGCTTCCATGTGCGCATGTATGTGGCAAATGACTACACCGGCGCATTGGCTGGTTCTCTTGGTACAGGCACAAAAGAGATGCGTCAGGCATCTTTGCTGGGAACAATTAATCTGGCAAACAGATATATTGCCCCAAAGTGGTATTCACTTGAAAAAGAGATGTATGATGTAATAACAAATTCTGCAGTACAGGGAATGTATCTTCCCAATGTAGAAAAAAATCCGACAGAGACCATCAATCAATATAGAAGAACACTGGCAGGCTATACCTATCAGACACGCACAAACTGGACTATCTATCAGGGTGGAGGCACAGCGGTAGCCGAGAACTGGGTAAGTAATGAATCCAATAGCCTTGCTTTATTAGGACTGATGGAATACCTCACTGCCACATATACGCTTGGATATGTAAATCCGCTTATGAGCGTCGCCACAGGAATTACAACACCCAATACGTCATCTTCATGGTTTGTAAAATATGATAACACGTTGAAAATAACGGACAAATCTTGCAAACAGATACGCATATACAACGACTTGGGACATGTGATGCAAGTAAACACGCAAACAGACGGGCTGTATGATATATCACAATACCCCAGTGGTATTTATATTATAACGGGAGTATGTGATAACGGAAACAAACAGGGAAAGTTTGTAAAATGAAAAAACAAGAAAAACAGGGTACAATTAGCCAACGCTAAACGTTGTTTCAAATTGTCGCATTAAGGGATTCCTCATTTCGCTTCGCTCCATTCGGAATGACACTTCGACCGAAGGGAGGACTCTCAAAAACGACAATTTGAATTGCACCCGAAAAAATAGCATTTTAGTATTAATTATTTAAAAATTACTTTTATGAGAAAAATTACTTTTTTTGGCAGAATAGTGATGGCTATCACTCTTCTGATGATATCTTTGGGAGCATCTGCGGGCATATTGTTCGAAACACATTTTCTTTCTTCCGAAGGATGGGTTGCTGAAGGCGTAGCCGCTAATACCGGAACGTTACTATCGCGAACGGTTACTTACAACGGCAACAGTTTTCTTTTTCAAAACTATCAGATTGCCATAGCGCCGGTTGCAGCCAATACGACAGATTGTGACGGAGGAAAGGCTACTATTCAGAAAAACGGAAAAACGTACCCTGCAAGCGTTAATGTGGTAAGCGCTACCGGTGGATACATCCTGTTACCCCAGTTTAGCGTTCCTTATCAAATAACGATGAATGTTGACGCTATGAGCTCCGATAGAGCGATTGCCATTGAGTATTCTACTGATGGTGGCACTACCTGGCTGTGTAATACCGACGATGTGTATAATAACTCAACGGGCGCCTGTGCCAAATTTACCAGCCCCACAAAATTCGATCCATCTACTATGAAAGTGAGAATAACCAATCACTCTAATGGTGGAGGCATTGTGCTCCGTCATTTGATAATATCGGAGTTTGTATCAGATCTGGTACCGCCGACACTGGTCTCTTCATTTCCTGCAAATGATACGACAGAGATATCGCCATCGTTGCAAAAAATGACGCTTACCTTCTCCGAAAATGTAAAAGCAGGTTCAGGGTTTGCCACATTGTATAACCTGGCGAATTCAACAATGACGCAGATTGCAAGTGGAACGTTTTCGGTAGTCAATAACGTGGTTACAATTCCTTTCCCTGCCAGCCTCCATTTAGATGCAAATACACAGTATGCACTTGTAGTAGATGATGGAGCTATTCAAGATCTTGCCAAAAATTCATCGGGACAACTAACACTGCTCTTTACAACGAAAGTAGTGGCAAGCAGCGAAAAAGATATTGTGTCGTTTACCTTGCCGAAGACGGTAAGTTCGGTTGTCAATCCGGCAACTGCTACAGTAGATATTACGGTGGCTTATGGTTCCAATATTGCAACCTATACAACAGCCAATATGCAGGTGGCAGTGTCGCCATTTGCCACTATCAATCTGATAACGTATGATTTCACGCAGGGACCCGGCACATTTGTGGTAACTGCCGAAGATGGCACACAAAAAACATGGACTGTAAATGTGACTACAGCGCCACATGTAGCAGCTCATGTACCGGTGTTCTATCTGGGATCCGCCAATCCTGCTAATGGATGGCAGAACTGTGCAGCCACCGGATGGTCGAATAATCTCACAACTGCAGATGCTGTATTGACATGGAACACTATATCGTACACAACAGCTACGGTTGCTAAAGCAAGCGAATTTGTACAGTGTGAATATGATTCTCCTGCCAATCAGCTAAGTTTTTTGATTCGCTATGGAAATGCGACGTCAAATTTTCAAATAGATGTACAGGAATCTCCAGACGGTGTAACTTGGACGAATGTTACAACGTACAAGCCATCCATAGATGGCACAACGATTACTGCCACCAATCCGGATCCAGCGCCAATGATTGTTACTGCTTCATCGTCCATGAGCCGGCGTGTGCTTACATTGCAACCCACAAGTCGCTTTGTACGCTGGAATTATACAACCAGAACCGTTACCAGTTTCTATCTGGATGACGTATCAATAGTGTATGCTCCGGCTGATGCTGTCAACCCGACGCTGGCATCTGATCCGGTTACGTATGCAAATTATTCCAATAAATCACAGGTTATTATTCCAATCTCCGAACCGCTAATGCCGACGCCGGCTTTGACCAACAGAACCACTTCTATCACGATCTCTGTCAACGGTGGAGCGCCCGTACCGTACTTTGAAGATAATATTCTTTGCACAAGAGACAACAAACTGGTATTAACCAACCTGCCGTCTCTCGATACCAACGCCACTTATACCGTTCATATTCCGGCTGATGCACTGGTCGATTGGGCTGGTAACCCGTTTGCCGGCGGCGACATCAACTTTGTTGCCTTTGCAACTACAGGAATCGTTATTCCTTCAGCTGCCGAAAAGGCTGTATTTGTTGCAGGAGACCAACTGTTTTTGAACGATGTGGAACAAGCGCAGGTTTATTCCATCACCGGAACGCTTGTTAAACAGATTGCCCATACCTCTGCCGCTTCAATGAGCGATGTGCCAAAAGGTATCTATATTGTGAAATATACCTTGAAAGGTGGAAAAATTGGAAGTACAAAAATAGTTATCAGATAATAATAGTCACTATGAAATATCCATGTTGTGCAAACATCTAACACATTGACAACATGGATATTTCATTTGATAGTAATAAAAATAAAAACAATAATGATAAACATTACTGACCGACTAAAAAAAGAGGGATTTCCCTTATGAGATTTCCCTCTAATGTTGTATTTTTGTTGTGCCAACAATAAAAAAAGACAACATGGGCAAAGATAGCAAAAAACATTTAGTCGGTCAGCCGATTTTCAAACAAATTATCAATTTGATACCAAGAGACA
>JGI20166J26741_11662251_pt1 | contig 22352 bp, 11 predicted proteins | sample TergutCu122P5_FD_26741 | JGI IMG/M metagenome (IMG submission 26741)
TAATTGTTCAGGGTTGGAAAAACTTCATGCAGTTCAGAAATTGATAGTCCCTAGATTCCCTTTAAGTTACGAAATTTTGTTTCCCCAAATGAGAAAATAAGCTTTAATTAAAACGACATTCGGCTTTTTTCGCCAGGCTTTTACGTTCTTTTGTCATGTTTACGGATACAGCCTTCTTAAGTCACTTCTTATTAAGAAGAGATATTTCATTTTCAATATATTTCCCATATTCGCAATTTAAAAAAGTGCGCTTTTAATACCGTGTTAGAGCCTCGCGATATACAAGACTTTGACAGACTTGCTGAACTATGGTACGTTGAGGAAGAAACTGGATTTTTAAACGTACTTCAGACGAGTTTCATGCTTTGGAATACTGAAAATAAATCTTGAACAAGTGAATCTGCTATTTCGCTGTTCGTCTAGTAAAATAAAGATAATACCATAAGCCCATTTTCAGTAAATTCACTTCGTAATTCTTCTTCCTCTTCATTTTTACGTTTCCACCCACTGCTGTCTGAAAGGATTAGTTCCATTGCTCTGTATAAAAATTAGGCCAATTAATTGTTGTCTCTTCAGAGCTCCTGGTGTGTATCCACGACTTCTGAATAGCATATTTATCTCCAAAGGCTGTCAGGATCAATAAAATATTTGGTTTCTTTAATGAGACATGGTACTGTTTTTCTCTCACAAATAATTACAGACTTTTACACCGAATACAAAAGTTTATTTAGGTTTGAAGGGCCACACTTTTAAAAGTGAACAAATTTAAAAAGCACACAACCAAAACGTGTATACAGCCAGTGATGTAATGTTTGGCAGTAATTGCCCACTACACACTCCCAACCCCTTCCCACAAAGAACAAACACATTTCTAACACCGACTCATTTCAGCTGAAATGTGCTCTCATTGATAGAATATAATGTTGCAACGAAAATAGGCGACTAGTTATTGGAAGCGTTGATTGGAGCAATGTCATATCGTAGAGGTCTCTTTTTGACTCTCTTCAGAATCTTGGAAACGGTCCGCTTTAATACCGGTCTATCTCAAGCTAAAAATATATGCATAGCCTAACAGTTTTGGTGTTTCTTTCCATCATTTCCTTCAGATTTCCATTAAATGAATGACGACATGTCACGCTGTCGTGTCAGGGACGTAGAACTGAAGATTTAGATATATATTTTTTCAATAAACCATCGTGCACAATATAGTCAACGAAGTCAAAGTGATTAGTTTCAGTCTACTTTCAGGCCATCGTCAGACATATGAATTATTTAAAATATATGAAAAAACACATACCTCATCCCCTTAACATAAATAATATAAAACTTGTTAAACAATGTAAAACAATTTAAAAATCAGATGAATGAATGTATCGATTGAAGGGAGAACAACGCTGATTTGTCACTTAAAGACAGATCTACAGCAAGACATTCTTAAATGCGATTTTTTTTAAATGTGTAGAAATTTATCAGGGTTGACGTTACGAGTAAATCATAGGCCTATAATACCATCTTTAATAATTACATATACCTCCTTATGTTTATTGCATGAATGCATGCAAGACCGAGAGCATTAAAATTTCCTGAATGACCAGTGGGCGACATTTTTGAGGTAGGGAAACAGTCACAAGGAGAGGTATGTAAGATTTATGCTCATACTGCCGTGGTGGTGAAGATTCACGTGTTCTGGAATGTTAAGTTTATTGACAGCTAAATATCTGCCACAGAGTCGTAAGAGTGTACCGCTCAATCTTAATGGGCCAACAGTCCATAAAAGCTCTAATTTGACTGCCTAACACTTAAGGTTGAGGCGCCACGCTCTTCCAAAACGTCGGTGACCATTTACGAGTCAACACGGTTCATTATCACAAAAGAGTTTTATCTTCAGAAGAAGATGAATTTGTTAAACGCCCTGTTGTGACAGATCCGGATTCATGCATTATGATTTTATTCTCTTTGTTAGGAATTTCAGGACAAACGTCATAATTTGTAATCAGAATTATGATTAGTCTGTAGTCCAGTTCGCTAATGGCATTAATCACGAAGCATTCAGAATGGTTCGAGTATTTTTAATTGGCGGACAGGATGAGTGCATTCCCCCTTCTCATTACCGCAAGTTCGAAAAGCTTAACTGAATATTTGTCAAAGGTTAATTGCTTTCATAATGAAGAGGTCTATAAGTGATTACAAATCAAATTTTCGGAGTAATTCTAAAACTAGCGGGCAGTGTTCGGCGCAGAAGGGACAGCTCAGAGTGCCCTCACACTTCAGAAAAGTTATTTTTGCTTAAGATGCTAAGAGGTTTGGCGTCAGAAAGGACGGACGGAGATGATAATGTATGTATGTCTACAATAATAATAATAATAATAATAATAATAATATTTAATAGTAATACAATAGTGGCAGCTCAAGGAAAAATTAGTAAAACTATTTAAAAAATTTTTAAAAAAGAATTGATAGTAAATGTCGATTATGCAAACGACATGAAGAAATTATTGATCACTTTTGGCGATGAAAGAATTCTTAATGATGTACGACAGAGTCTGCGGATATGTACAGTATTCAATACACAAAGTGTCGATTCAGGTGGCTGTACGGTCTAAGGCGTGGGCCTGAAGCCGTTTGATTCCTGGGATCGCAGGTTCGAATCCCTCTGAAGGCACAGATAATCGTCTCTTAAGGTTGCTGTGAGTTGTGAAGGTAGCGGCCTCTGCTACGTGCTGGTCACCCGTTAACAGGAATTCTAACGGTTGTGTGTCTGTGTGCGAACTACAAACCTCAAAAATTAGGCGGCCTAGACCTGATTTAGGCTGTTGCGCCAAATAAAAAGTTATGCAAAGCCCTGAGCATCGAAACGGTAGAAAAAGTACACACACACACACACACACACACACACACACACACACACACCCAAGCCAGTATGTGAACATGAAGGTATAGCCCGTGTTATGGTATCAAGGAGTATACACAAGTAGAGGTTTAATGGTAAATAGGCCAGGTAAAATAATTGAAAAGAAAAACGGGAAAATATGCCGTCTGACAGATGTGGCAATACCAGAAGGAAGGAATGTAACGTAAAAGGAAGCAGGAAAGAAACACAAGTTTATTTATAGAGATACATCGAATGTGGAATGTGAAATATATGATTATAACCATAATAATTTGAGCCACCGGAATAGTAACAAAAGTTCTAAATAAAAGTTTGGAAGCCGTAACAGGAAAACCTTCACCACATTCTCTACAAAAGACAACTACAGGACTGCTCCGAATGTCACATACAATACGGGAAGTACTCTAGTCTGTAAATTAAAATCTGAACGGAGAGAGAGAGACCACTGTTGTTTCAAGAGGAGGAGTACCAGGAACAAAAGGCCTGTGACAAGAAGAAACACAATAATAAGAATGTAAGTATAGGAAATTTGTGACAATAGCAGGCATGGACTTTATGAATGAGGTGGAATTCGAATATTTAGAGGACGAAAATTGGAATTGCATTGTCCTAAGGATATTAAGGAATATTTAGAAAGTTCTTTTAACCTGAAGACTGGAGAAGTATGTTCTACTAGACTGCCCAAAGTCATAACCCAGAACACCAAAGCACGACGTCCTTAAAGTTCCCTTGCTTTACACTTTGTTATATGCAAGTTGTGAGTGACACTTAAATCGAAAGACTTTATCGCTTACCCAAAAAGAACGTGAAGATATTCTGTGATCAGATGTTGTGTCGGGTATAGTACCAAGAAGAGCAGTGTGCATATATGCCTAGGCATTCATATCCGCCAATTCTGAATCACATCGGTAGACACGGTTAGTCGTAGGGGGTATGAACTCTGCATTATGTTGAGAAGCGTTTAGAAACGGAGGTTGATATCCAGTTCTATGCCATGTGATTCGATCCCGATAGAATACGCTACTGCACGCTACCATCGAGCTCGATTAATGGATTTAATCACGGTAATGGCAAAATGTACAGGACTATAAATGTTGGGTGGAACTGAAAAGGTCTGTCCTGTGCATGTGTATGTATAAAAAACCCATTAAAACTGGAGTACAAATACAATTGATAGATTCATTTTATCAATGGATGTGTTTTGAATTTTAATTTTGTAAAGTGTCAGAAACATTTATTGTTATTTCCTATCTGTAGTGTAAAAACGCTGATCCCGGTGGCCGTGCGGTCTAAAGCGTAGATCTGCAGCCGCTCGACTACTGGGATTGAGGGTTCGAATCCCACAGAGGGCATGGATGTTCGTCTCTTGTGTTTGTTGTGTGTTGTGTATGTCGCGGCTCCCGCGACTAGCTGAAAACTCTTTCAGAGGAGTCCTACGTGTGTGTTGCCTAATTGTGTTTGATCTATAAGCCTCAGAGGAAGCGGCGTAAGCTTGAATATTGTTGAAGTTCGACAACACAATTTAAGAAGTAATAAACACGGAAGAAGTTCGAAAGTCATGTGAATAATGGAGGACTATAATTAAAGTGCATGATTTTGATAGTTATGATAGACGAGAAAGATTAGATGGGCAAAATATATAGGGCATATCTGGATATAAGAGATATATACAAAACTACATGGAAAATCGGAAGATATATGACAGGTTACGAAATATGGACGCGAAAAACACGATAGTATTAAGGCAGAAATTAAACAAATAATGTGAGCGTGGTGGAGGGCTCAGAATAAGATTTTAGTTCTGAGCACGGCAATTAAAATGTACGTCTTCTGGGATATGTCGCCGTGTAATCTTCTCTGATCACGTGACGGACACAGTTTAGTATGAAATATCGATATGCTTCTCCCAGAGCGCACAATAGTGTCACATGCCAGAAGACCGTAAGACTATGAATCCTCACTTCTTGTGCAGTAATGAGTCCTTTTTTCCATAAAATTCAGGGATACTTTCATCAATCAAGCGGCTATGTAAAGAATCTCTTAGAACTGATTAACTGTTTATTTTAATTGGGCGATAAAGTGAATTATATAACGTCTGGTATCTCAGTTGCTAGACCTTTAGACCCAGTTGACTATAACTCTTCCTATCCGATGTAATTCCCTAGACGCGTCCAAATTATTTCACCTGAGGATGGAAAAAAATCCGATATTTGTGTTTAGTCTGGAGTACTAGAAGAATGACTCCAGAAACCATGTGTTATTAAAGTATAATATATTCCTTTCATAACCCTTGAGACCTGGGAGCTATGTGTTAAAATATATGTTACACTGCCTAATCGAAAGCTACTAAGATAGGAATTTCCTGATTATAATAAGACATATCACATGAGATGTAAATTTTCCGTGAAGTCGACTTTGTTCTATAGATGATGACAAAATATTTTGTGTGATTTCATTAGGTCTATATTCTCCAGAACAGCAGGCATTCTTTGTCACCACACAGACTTTGCTTGGGCTCTATAGTCTGCATTCCAGCACCGTAATATCAGGGATATTTTCAGGACACAGCAGTCCTTGAGTGAAAGTTATGTTAATAACTTGTGGAGCTTTCTTTGGATTTCCTCATAGCTCTTACATGAAAAGCTGCTTAGACGCAGAAGCGTACGTGAATTTTTAACATTGTCTTTTTTAATATTGTGTTATAAAATATCTTGAATAGAGAAAACACATACGAGCTAGAATTACATCAAAATTTTGTACTAATTAAAGGTAATGCCAGGTGACCTCGCTGCTCTAAACCACCTGCTAGCTGTAGCAGAATTTTTGGCAAGTTTGTAGTTTTCAAATTTTGACTTCTATGTAATTTTAAGGGCATCACGAAGCCTGAAATCTGTTTGTGACAGGGCTTCTTAAAATTTATTTATTTATTTTCAAGATTTAGAGCAATTGAGTAAATAATAAAACTTTCTAATTTCTTATATTTGTTCTTATTGTGGACACCACACTTTGCAGTATACGGGCTGGGTAGATAAAGTAACAGAATAAAGAGTCTTATAAAACATGATTGGTGAACTGCTCAATTATCAACTGGCTCCAAATAATAACGCGGACAAAACCTGTAATAAGTAGTGTTATTTGTCATACAGATGCGACCAGCTTCCTGCCTCTGCTACAAATCTTTGAATTCTTGGGACTTTTAAATTTGTATGCAAAGTCTTAGCCCGAAGAAGTTACAACTTTCCTATATTTCTCTAAGACGTGGTGTTATATTTCTGAACCGACTGTGGGAATTGTCCTCGATATTTCCGTCTTTCTGGCAATCGCATTTCTATTTATGCATTTCTGAAAGGATTAGTGTCAGCAGTAAAATCTTTAGTTAAAATCACTCCCAGACTATTTTGGTGATGCCTGGTTCTATGTTGAATCTTCTATTTGTTCAGAAACTAAAAAGTTATTCTTGATAAATTTTGTCGTTTTTAAAAGGAGAAATCTCTCAAAAGAAGATCAGTTTTTCTCCTCGGATCCGAGTCTTTAACTTCACATTTCGTCAATCGTGAATCATTTCACATCGATGCCTCTGTATTTCTCACCGTTTTAAAAGAACAGAATAATTAACTCGCATTAGTGATGGGTATTTCGCAGATCTGGATATTTATCATCTGCAGTACTTTTGTGTAATGGAAACGTATATGCACTTGTATTGCTTGTTGGGTTTTAGTTTGGTTTATACAAATTGAATTGACATTCTATAGAATATAATCCACTTACAGCACTGAACGATATAGGCCTAGGCATGTATACACACTTTACTACACAATAGAAACAGTACGGTCAAATGCTTTTCACGGATGTTGATGTAGTTACAATTTAAAATAAATTAAAAGAGTTCATTTGCTTTGTATTCGGTGTATTTAATCACTATAATGGAGCAACGTTAGCAGCACGTGATTCAATCATAGTACCGTAAATAAATTCTAAATTTTATTATAAAACACTGGAAGTTGCGTTATCTACAGAACAAATTCAGTGTAATTACATCCACGTTTAGATGAGCAAAAATATTCTTTGTCAAGCAAAATTAACAGCATTATCAGGGATATGACTGAGCTTGAAAGACGCCTTTGTAGATTCAAGATTACGGCCTTCTGGATCTCTACCTTCAGGGTCCATTCAAAGACTAAGACAAAGAATTTCTAAGCGTTATGACACTAAACATTTTCATTTCATCTCTTCATAGTTCAGGGGAGCTTGGTCGCCAGTGTCTCACAATGGAGCCCCTCCTTTCCTCCGAGTAAAGTGGTCAGAAGAGGTCATGTTATTTTATATTATACTGCTTTGTCTTAGAGCGTAATTAGTAATGAAGATATTTCGTTGCGTAATTAAAATAATTATCTTTCTCTTTGACGCGTATGTACAAAATGGTATTTTCATGTAAGGTTACATACTGCATTATGTAACATGGCGCCGTTTTGAAACAATAACATTAATTACTTGCTGCTAAATAAAAGTACATTTTTCAGCCGAATTTGTGAAGCTTAAACTCTGAAACCTGGATGATAAATTAGTGTTCTGGCTGCTATCTGTTTACGACTTAACGCGTGGTGCAACTGCACGATGCATATTTCGAGTATTATGGTACAGTCTTGGTACAGTTCTGCCTGGAAATCTCGCTTTTTTAGTCTGATTTATAAACTACTGGCAGTTTTGTATCAGTTTGTCTGCCTTAAATTTTGAGGACCACAGATTCACTTGGAAATATTTTTTTTTCCCCCACTTGCCGAATGCAGAAGACTTTAACGATACTGTTGTCAATATATTTAAGGCGATGATATGTATCGCCCATCCCTAATTACCAACTTGATTTATTCGACTGTTTCCGAATTCTTTTTCACCGTGTTATTCGAGTACTTTAATTTTATTGCAATGTGGGAACAGAGATAGCATTTTGTAATCTTTATGGAAAAAACAATAATAATTAAGATTTCTTAAATGAATTGTAACGATTGAAGCTCCTTTTAACATGAGATTGAAAGCTCCTTCTTCATAATCGTCAAGTTCTACGTTTAAGATACACGTTATCCAGCAAAAGTTTTGAAATGTTATAGGATATTAAGAACCATTTTTCAATGGAAGAGATATTTAACGACAGAAATTAATATGATTTGCTTTTTCGGGTGAGATGTATCACTTCTCTTCCGTAAAAAATGAGAGGTTTCAGCTGAATAAATAATAAGAATGTTATAATTTTTTTTGACAACTTTGTATATCGTTATTTATCAATAATCACTTCATGAAAGGTGACGTTAATATTGTGGTAACAGTTTCATATGACGAGTCCATTTCTCCTTGAAATAGACTCCTCCTCTTAAAGGGAACAGAGCGAACACACAGAACTTCGTCTCCCGCACAGACACGCAAGTTTATCCCAAATGTTACAGTCATATGCTGAAAATATGGATAGAATGAGTAACGTCTGGGTGAAATACTCGTATTGTCCTAAATTTAAATATGAGACAGACTTATTGTCCTAAAGGTTCATGCCATAATGACTCAGTGAATTTCGTACATTCCAATAGCGTGACTTTTAATTAATCTTAGTAGTGCGGGATAACCTTACTACTTTTATTTTTCGTGTGAACCCCTCTAACGCAATCTACTACACAGGATGTATCTAAAATGTGTGGACAAATTTGAAGTATGAGTTCCTCATACCAGAACAAGGAAATAAGTTCGTATAAACACGTGTCTGGAAATAAGTGGTTTTTTACTTTATTTGGAAGATTAGATCAACAATAAATAACTTAAAAAGTCAAATTTTTCAGAACGGACATAATACATTTAAAATTCACCTTCTAAATTTAGTAACTGCTGAGTTATTATTGTTTATAACATTTCACGACGGCTGCTCGAAATAACCTCCACCTGAATTAATGCACGCAAGGACAAGTCGGATCACGAATTTCGCACACCTTCGAAGCTCTCGGGGCAGTTACAATTGGTTTGAAGGGGATCAAAATTCGTGGGTGAAGTATCTCTTTATTTTCAGTTGAAGAAGATTATGCTATGGTAGTTAAAGGTCAATGTCGGCCAGTACTTCGAAAATTATTTGCGGACGCACGTTTATATGAAAATTTTCCTTGTTTTGGTTCAGGAAACTCCCTCCCCAATTTGTTAAAGCATTTTAGGTACACTCTGTTTACGTATACACCCTTTGTGTGTCTTGAGAACGTGTCTAAACAAAGTACAAGAAACACGAAGGCTAAAAAAAGTGGACATTTTCATGTAAACTTTGATACAGAGTTACAATTACTGTTTATAATAATAGGCATGTTTGTCCTACAAGATTACATGCCTGCAAAAATAGAAACGTACACACAACTCTTGTTAGCAATTCTGTAGCAAATCTACATGTTTGGATATTATTTGTGCTTATATGCACTTTGAAATTTCTATTTGAAGACGCTGTTAGTTAATTGAACTTAGAGAGTTTAATAATTTTGTATTAGTGAAACATTTTGAAAAAGTGCGAAAGGAAACGGTATTAGCCTAATTAAGGATACCGTCACAGAATGTTTTCGAAGGGATTGAAAAAACCACGCATAAAAATCCGTCAGTCTAGGTGGTATTACGGCCGATATTCGAATCTGACACCTCCTGATAAAAGTCAGAACCGTAACCACTTGAACCAGTTTGCTAGACCATGGGTTTAAACGCGGTACAGAATAAGAAAATGCACGCTGGAGAAACAGTTATGTGACGACAGCAAATGGATTTAAACAGTGAAGCCGCCTGTTCCAGTTTCGACCCCGGGAACAGGCTTCCTTGAGATTTAAGGTTGTTATTTAAAACTCATATAAATTAGTTATAAAGGTTCGCATCGGCAAGTCAACGTCCGTTTTGCTCACTCTGCAAATTCCTGCCTTGGTCCCTTCGTTTAGCAACCCTTGTTACAGGTAGGTCGGCGCGAGGAGGAAAGGTGCGGGGATCGTGTGACAGAATGTTTATCGGCTGACCAACAGAGTAACGTACGTTCGTGGCGCGGGGCATTTTAGCCAATCAGCTGCGACCCTGAAGTCAGGCGATAACGACCTGACTTTGAATTTTCGCAAAGCGCGATTAAAGAGAGACAAGAAAAAGATATCCACGCGAATCTTTCGAGAGTATCAAGGCAGCGGGCAGGATGTGCGTGTGCTGTGGTGGAACGTCAAGTTACTCGACTACAAAAAAGAGGTTGTTTTCTGTAACTTCGATTTGACGTTTCTCCCCTGTTATTTCCATCCCCCACCCCCCGAGTTTCCCTGTGATGAAAGCGGATCTATAGAAGACCGGGTACAATAACTCAGGTTTAATAAAGCAGATTATGAAGTACGCAACTATTTTTGATACAGTCCAATAACATTTATTAACAGGACTATTTTGCAACGGTCAAGTCATATTTACAGCGTTTGGATTATGGCTGTAAGTTTCGGCTACAGTATATTTTAGCCTCTTGCAGAACAATGTAGGTGCGAAAACTCAGGGTAACCCCATTAATAAAACAGTTATTTTAAAATATTTGATATATTTAGTCTATGACATAAACATGGTTGTTACTAACGCTCTCCACCATTGTCCATATATTCTGATACTCATAAGTAGATATGGGATTTTAGAAATTAATGTCGCGAAAAAGGATATGAAAGGTAAAGGAAAAGGTAAAGCAATCCCTGTACAGATCTATTACAGACCTACAGGGTTCCAGGAGGTTGACGTCCCAGATTTCGAGACAGTCGGCACATGAAGGTTGGTTAGGATGTCAGCCCTACGCATCGGCCCTCTATAACCCCAGGAATTATTTCGCTTAGACATCTACAAATGCATATTTTATTATTTGTCTTTAATAAACAAAAACTGAATTAATCTCTGATCCTAAATGGAGTGTCTGATTGGCTCATGTATTTGGCGGCTGTAAATTTAGGTATTTTATAACCAGTTTAATTGTAATACAATACTGCATTATGCACCACAAAATTATTAATGCTGTGGCTCGGCCTGGTATTAATCCATATTATGATATTCAAAATCGGGAGTTACTGATTCATTTGTCTTTAAAGGATTTATTTGGTTGTTTTTCTCCATTCAAAGTAATATTTACTGGCGCAACATTTAAAATTGAACTACTGTTGCTTGTAGGCCCTGTGTTATAAACATAATCTCTTGTAACCTCGTAGCACGAGCTCATAGTATTACAGAAACAGGTGCAAGCGTTTCTTTGGAATGACACAAACGTGGCTATATTGGAACACGCCGTGAGGTATCCTCTGTTTGGATGCTTGTGACACGGTGTCATGATGTGAATATACTTTGATGTCAGTGGTTCGCTGGGACCAAAGAGAATCAATAATACGTATATGGTCTGGGTACAGTTGACTGAACACCTCTGGCAGCCCAGGTGTTCTCTCGGGTTTCAAAGCTTTCTGAAATTATGATATCATGGCATTAATAACGATGACAACGACGACGATGATGATGCTTATAGCTATGATAAGTTCAATGAAGCACAGTCCTCACAGCGAGGCCTATAATCGCTAAGACAATCAGTAACTCTCCTCGTTCTTTACACAACCAAGGTTCATTACAGCTTTCAAAAAAGTCTCTGTCTCTGTCCTGAGCCCCTATTAAATGGACTAAAACATTTCGTCCTGTGTGCTTAAGATCCGCTGCAACATTATGATAGCACCTAATCGTAATTCTAACCAGGCTAAAGTTTTTAGTAGTTCTGTGTATTCCCCTCAGTATTACTACGTAATAGTAGATTCTTGTGCTGGAATATTCTATACTGCAAAGTTGTGTTACTGGATTAGGAATCGCCTTTGTAAAGAAAGAAGGGAGATAGAAGATTGAAGGAAATGTGGATATAAAGGAAGGACAAATAAGAAGAGGAGAAATTAAAGACGGAAGAATGTAAGTAACAAGAAAGGAATGAAGTAAGGACAGCGGAAGAAAGGACGAAACGAGGAAAGAATGACTAAATAGAGAATAGTGCAAAAGAAACATTAAATTAAACAAATGATGTAACTTAATATGAATGAAAGGGTATTTCTATGTTAAATTAAGCAGTACGACTTGAAACCTTAAGGGGACAAACGCTAGAGCTTCTTGCTTCCTTAGTTTCGGTGCTGGATGGGAGTGACTGACCAGCATTGCACTCCCTACTGATTACGCAGGCACATATTGTACACGAGGGTTGAAGGGGTCCACAAATTCACCGAATGTTGTACAAAGGAGAAACACTCTTCTCCTGTGGGGAAAAGAAACCTAATTTCTTGGTCAACAAGGCCGTAGCTTAGTCACTATAGCAACGAAGCTATCTGAAGTAGAACGAAAGAAGCAGTTCCAGACAGAATTCATAAATCATACTTTCGCAAAAGTGCAGATTTTCGTCAGTACTAGTCCATGATTTTGTAACTGTTATTTATTTAACATTCTCCAACTTCACCAAAATAAAACTTCTTAGTCGCAGAACTAATTAAAATATCAACTAGTGGTCCATTTTTAATATACAGGGTGGCGCACGAAATGTCATACCATTAATTGTGCACGTAACACATTTTTATTATTACAAAAGCTTTTGACATCTGGTACAGAATTAGTCCTCATAGGCTGGAAAATTGTTCATAATGAAGAACATGTTCATTGTGACCACCGTTTTGCCTCACAGCCTCTTGCAAACGAACCCTTGCATTCGTCACAACTTTTCGACACAAGTCTACGGAAAGCGCGCGGCACAACTTCACTATGTGGACCCTGAGCTGCGCTATATTTCGTGCGCCACCCTGTAGAATCATATCCCGTGCAAACAAATACGCGCTTAGTAGTTTGTTGTTTGCCCTTGTACTATCACTCGCAATTGTTGGTCTGTTCACAGAGAACAGGGCGTCAGTTCACATATGTTTTTAGTACCTTAAATTAAACGGTACGGATTGGGTTTTGCTCCAGTGGCATATATGCACACACACACACATTCGTGAAAATCAGTCACCTGGTTCAAAAGTTTAAATAATGGACAAATACACACACAAACACGCACGCACACACACGCACACACCAACTCACATACCAACAACCGGCAAAATAATTTCATAAGCCGAATTGTTTTTTTTTTTTTTGGCTTTGAAGGGAGACATGTAGCCCAAGAAAAGGGAAGGAATATAAGGTGGAATGGAAGAAATAAATTAAAATAAATTGGCAAAGTAGGGCAGTAACTGAAGAGGGGAATATGTAGAACTTATCTCTGCCGACGATGCAATGTCACACTGTAGTTGCTGTAACGAAACAGCCTAGCAGTAAATGATCGTCCCCTAAACTAACGCTGGCAGCCGTTGCTGAATCTGGAAGAGTGTCATGTAAAAGAAGTCTGGGAGCAGGGGGAGTGACGAGGTCTCATTTCACGGCTAATTTAGCCCAAACTTCACGGTTCGTCACTCCGGTACGTCGCAGAGGATGCCACCAGAAGGAGGCCTTCATGATTCACCCGGGCTATAATGTTACGTCGAAAAGATTACCACTGCTCCTTCCTGCCTATTCAGTACCTACCCTACCACAGAGTAAAACATGAGTTTCAGGAGCAGATCACACCGATCGATCACAGTTCAGCTCATCGTTGTTTAAATTTTTTAGGCTTCGACTTAATGGCTGCACATACGTCTTTGAGAGGCCGTTCTATTTCTGCTGATTAAAATATTTCTTGCTCACAATCCTACTCCTATGAAGGTACTCCAAAAGCTTCTCGTTGGTTTCGATGCTACTGCTGCTATTGATGATTACGGTACTTCAATAATCACGCATAATTTCTACTTATTCTTTCCTGAGAATGCGTTGAAAGCAGATATACTCTCTTCGAATTATTTCGTTATTCCCAAGAAAAGTGAAAACATGTTTTGTAGATTATTACACAAAAACAATTCGAAGTTTTCACGTCAGCTTAAAGTAATACAGTCGCATGATTTGGGAGTAGAGTTGGAATATTTCGGAGACCTCTTCTGTCTCCATCAACTGGACCAGTAGCGTGTCTAAACGCTCGTGTACACGTTCAAACATCTCGGGGGTCTCCCCCTTCAAAAGTAGCCACTAAGTGATGTGTAAAGGGCAATTGACAGGATAGAGCTTTAACCTATATCAGGATCCTGCAACTTCTTCTTTCGCTTGCAGAACGACTTAAAGGACACCGTCGTCCTTACATGGTAAACAAACCAGTTGAGAAATTCGCTCTTATGGGCTGTTATGGACCTAGTATTGGTAATTTCTTACAGACGTTTCGGGAGAAACTATCGGGCCCGTCCTGCAGGGTCAAGAACCCAACCAGTTATTTTCTTGTTAGAATATTGCTTAAAATATTTCACCACCACCGCCCCCCCCCCTTAAAACTATGAGGCGTCGTCATGTTATTTCAGTTCTCTGGAGCGTTTTGTTGGAGGGGTATTGTAGAGCTTTTCAACGATTTCCTGAAAGTCAAGGAACCTGAAAATTCATCACTTTTGCACATCAGCCTCCCCATTGACACACTTCATGAACCACCCTCCGAACGTTTTTTAAAAATTATATTATAATAATATCCTCCCATTTATGTCCAGTCTTCCAAGCATTGTCTCTCCTTCCACTTATCGGAAGGTTCGCTTAAAAAAACCAAAAAAATGTGCAGATTAACCTTTCAGGAAATATTAAGCCAATCACGAAGCATACTAAACTAATATCTGAATATATGGCGTCAATTAAGCATTACATAGGCCTATAAGAGATTCGCATGACGTACCTAAAGATCAGGGCCACACCTGTAACTAACTAACCAACTAATTAAATAACTAAGAAACTACCTCTAGAGTCAGATAACGTCTTGGAAAGCTAATATTCCTTAACTCTTTCTTATGGCTTTACCACCATAGTGGGCCAGGTCTTCCTTATTTTCGAGGCTTTAAGCTCACACACAGACACACCACACTCGGTAGTACTGTTCCTGACGAGTGACGATCTCGGCGCGGAAATATCTACTTCGCAACACGCAGCAGCCAAAATAGACACCCATGCCCCTGGCAGGATTCGAACGCACAATCCCAGCAAGCGAGCTGGCCCAAACCCACGACTTAGACCGCGCGACCACTGGGTTCGCCGTACCTTAACTATTGAAGAAATTACCTGCCCCTTAAGGAGGCCAACTTACATTACCTTGCCATAACTGTCCGCTAATAGACCACATCTTGCGCCAGATGAATTCAGTACTCGTCACCACATCATACATCTTTAATATCCATTGTCAAGTTTTCCATCTACGCCCTGGTCATTCTAGGGTTTCCATTCTTTCAAGTTCCCCCGCCAAAACACTTACGCGTTTATTTTCTTCCCACATGTGTCTCATGTCCCGCCTATTTCATACTCCTTGATTCTATTACCCGAATAATGTTCGGTGATGAACAAAAGCCTTGAAGCTTTTCATTATTCAGTTTTATCCAGTCTCTTGTTACTGTATCCCACATCAGCCTAAATATATTCCTCAGCACACTATTCTCAGTCACGCACAGCCTATATTCTTCTCTTAATAAGAGAGAGACAGAGTCTTACAACCATATAAAACAACAAGCAATATTGTAATTCTGTGTCTGTTTAATCCGTACATTTTTTCATATAAGACAGGCACACAAAAGATTTCGTGTCGAATGTTAGTAGACACTGCATGAATTTAATTTCTTCGTAATGCAATTTTTATTTTTGTTGTTCAGAAGTACTTGACTTTTAAACGTGTTAGATGTAGTAACTGGAAATTTCTGGAATAGCCCAACGGCAAAGTTTATTTACGTTTTGTAACGAGATGAAAATGATATTTCTCCTCATTTGCTCTGGGCGCATAAGAGGCTAAGCAGATTTCTTCATCCTGGCTCAGTATCACTTATGCTGCCCTGTTTTATTCCAAGCTTTTCTCTTCCTCGAGGACACTATGTACTGGGATGTGGCTGTGTATAGTTTGGTAGATGGCTGTAGCTATTCACATCAGGAAAGATCGTAATGTAATTTCTCACCGCCATTAGAACTTCAGGGTTCACATACAGTACCTTAATCCCTTCGCTAGAAGCAGTTGCTATGAATTGAACTTTCACCACTGCGGTTGAATTTTTAATGATCCTTCTTGCGTTCGATACTCTGCTGCTGAGCTGCCTTCTGTGGGTTTTCTGAGACTTTCAAGAAAATGCTCGTATTGTAACTTAAATGTCCACATTATCTTCATTCGTCACTTTCAGTCATCCATGAGTTCAACCTGGTTTGTTAGGAGAATTCTTTCCTTCAAATTTAAACAGATATAACAGAATATTTGGGTAATGAAATAAAGGGATTTAATAAAGAACCCAAACGTCCAATTTGGCTGAAAAACACAAAATGTAATTAAGATTTCTTTAGCAAAATATTACTGATATTTAAAGTCAATTGTCAGCGGAATTCCTAGTAATGCTAGATAAAGAATTTCACTAACAAAGAAACATTTTTGACTGAGGAGGGGAGGTGTGTTTCGGTTGCCTTTAGGATACAAATGAAAAGACAACGAAGAAAATGCACGTGCTTCTCAAAAGTTAACATTCCTTTATAGGATGTTTTAAGGATGCTTTGTGTTGGAAACATTGAGAGCATGTGAGATGTGGGATAAAGTGATCAGAATGCTGAAGGTGGTTCAATATGACTTGCGAGACACTTCACACAGAATATGAATTCGTGCTAACATATCTACAAAATTGTTGTCCATCTAGTAAAAGTTTAAAACTTTGTGCTTGGCTTTACGGCTTTAATTTGTCTTTGATTGAAAAGAAGACAAAGACAATATTTTCTTCGTTTTTGAGTAATTAAACACCACGTCAAGAGGACGTGTCATAGAGTGGAGATGTCCTCGATACATTCTTAAGAATCGTCAGTAGATGGAGCTGAACAGTCACCTTCGCCACCTGGCTGCCCTTCTCCGGAGGGAAAGCGCCCATTGAATAAAAGGCCAAATGGAGCCCATAATTGTTCTGCACACGGTGGCATGGAAAAGCATTTCTACCTCCAAATGGAATAGAACTCCGAATCTCCGGTTATTCAGTTTGTATCTTAGTTACTATGCTGGAATTTTGATAAGGTAAACTAATTAAGTCAATTTTTGTGCAGTTTTGTTTTAAGATATAATCTGTAGGTAAGTACAAAGAAGCCCAAATCTTGCAGAAACTGTACCCACATGGAGGATAGGAAGAAACCCACGAATGACTGTAAGCTACATATGTTGTTCGTACAAAACCTGACGTAAATTGAGGTGTGTAATAATTGGTTACTTTTGGATAAGAAATTTATAACCTAGAGTATTTGGCCTGAATAAGATGATGGTCTGTATTATGCCGCAACGTAAGGAAAACAGAAGGATTTCCTGAAGTAGATGATCTGTCTATAATCGGTGCAGACTCACGTAGTTGTCACAAATATTTTATGTTTATTCAGCTCGGGTCTGAATGTGATTTTGATGATATAACTGAGGTGTCTTATAAAGGTAAGTAACTGTATCGGTTATTATGTTTATCTTGACGGTGAAATGGGATTGCGTGAAGTGAATATGATAACTTTTAGTGTTATTTAAATTGATGTCATAAAACAAAAATGCACACTTATAAAACATGTTTTATCACATTAATTACCAACCTGTTCGATCGCTTTTGTCATCATCATCAGGGCAACATTACAGGATTACTAATAATACAACGAACTGCCAAATAATATAAGTGGAACCACTCATCGTTATAATGAATGCCTCAAATTCTCAATATGATCACAAAAGTCAGCTTATGTACTGCTACAATAAGATAAAATTTAGGTTAAAAACAAATAAAACAGGGCATTTTGTTGTATGTAGTTAATACACACCACTACGGAGTAAAGACTGTATATACTAACTACGTACAACAATACACCCCGTTTTTATCTCTTTTTAACAACTAAATTTTATCTTATTTTAACAGTACGTAGCTGACATTATGTGATAATATTGAGAAATTGAGATTCATTATAACTTTTGCGTGGTTCCACTTATATAATTTGGCAGTTTGATATTTTCTTAGTACTCGTGTAATGCTACCCTGATGATGTTCGCAAAAGCGACCGAAACATGTTGGTAATTAATAATATGTGATGAAACATATTTTATGCATGTGCATATTTTTGTTTTATGACATAAGTTTAAATTTTCCTTTAATGCACGGCTATGGAACGTATTAAGTTTTTAGTGTTATGTTGGCGTGCATGAATCGCGTGATGAATTTTATTATGCTGATGTGATAGTGAAGTTTGAGGTTGCTGTGAGGGTGCGGTATTCCACGGGTGTAATGAGGGCTCGATTATAATCATCTTAGGTAACTTACAGTGGAAGTAGTCGATATATTTTCCTTCAGGTTTCCATTGCCTGCCTTTTCAGTTCATTGTCACAGGCACTGAGAGTTGACAGGACAAACACCCAGTAGGAGCTATTCGGATTCCCTTCAGCATACAGCCCGTCCTTCCTTACTCTCATCACTACAAGGGAAACCTTGCCATCTCAAGAAACCATTGCGAAGTTAATTGAGCGGAGAAAGCTCCCATTTCCTTTGCCTGTTTTAGTCTGCCCTACAATGACAGAGGTAGGGCAAGACTCCCTGTACTGCAGTAGACAGGCCCTATCATTTTTGTCAGATTTAATTCCATTGTTTAAACACCGATCAAACTGATCACACGCATACCGTATTCAAAGCGTATTTTGTCCATTCCCAAGGTAGTAGACAATATATGTTTAGTTACTCGTAAGATTCTTCTTCATCCTTATCAGAACAGTATTATTATTCGCTTCACGGATTAGGCAACTAATTTTACCATCAGAACACTCTTCACTGTCGTACTGAACGACATCGTCGAGAGGGTGCATGTATCCATCGTATTCAGGTCTGTATTCGAAGCTCAGCCTGCAGAAAGACTGTAGTGACTAGAGTTTTTGTGGTTTCCCTTAGTTTTATCTGGTAATACTATAATAGTAACTCAAAGTAGGTCTCAAACGCTTCCTTCCAAACGCTTTGCAATGCAGTTCTTACTAACCACCCAGACGCTGTGTAATAAATATATGACAAATAAAAATAAGAGTATATAAATAGAGCTATCTCTAGTTTCCCTCTGTCTCTTCATTATGTGACTTTACACAAGATCCTAATCCATCGTACCGTCACACACTCTGCTTTGTCTTCTCATCCAGTACGTGTAGCTACTAAGAAAAGGCCTGTGCCTGCCTAAATGTTTTTACTTTTCTACTTTAAAACGAATTTGGTGATGTAATCTATACAAATTTTGATTCTTGGGTTACGGAAGTGCTGTTACAATTTTATTTTATCTATATTTAAGGGGATAAAATGGAACTTACTGTAAGGTTTGTGTGTTTAAACGTAAAGATTTGCACCAATTTTCATAGATAACGTGACGGATTAAAGCACATATTATTTTCACAGACTATATTTCGCTAGGTGTCTCAAGTTATGCGATACTGGGAATAAGTCTGTAAATTCCTTAATTCTGCCTTACCTGCTTGTGGATTTAGCCCATCGCAGAACCCCGAATTTCAAAATTTACGGCAATGAAATTGAGGTATTTGGCGGTGAAATGTACACAAATACAAAATTGAATCTGGGATTCGAAATTAATCTTGTAATTCGGTGTTTACAAAGAGGAGGTGTAAAATGTTACAGCCAACACGACCACCATAAATAAACTGGAGTGCTTTTCTGGTGACGTTAATTTGGAAGGAAAGTTTTAGACCAGAAGAGAAATTGCGATGCTTATAGCTTAAGATTCAGTTCATATTACGTATTCAATTGCACTATATTTATTGCGGAAGATTTGTAAATGTGGGGAATAGCCTATCTCAAGGCACATGATATTTAACCTTCAGACGATGCTTGCTTCTGGGATGTGACTCCGAACATGTCGGTAATTTGGGAACAGTGTTTCAGAGGAAGATGAAGGAAGCGAATTCCTCCGTAACTTTCGTAATTTTGCATCCCGGAAGACAGTTTTATTTCTATCGTAAAATGACTTTGCGTTGTATAATGGGAAGGACTAGGAAACTAAAAAATCCAAGTCCAGATAGCGATTTCTGAAATTTAACAGACGATAGCCCCTACAAGTATAAATTCTATCAGTCTCAATCCTTTTGTCAGGTTCCAAGAGGGAGAAAAAAAGAGAAAATAATGTGACAGGTAGAGTATAGAGACTAGTCTGTATTGTTTTATACTGGTAAGGACACTGTGTGCCGAATTGTAGGTCTGGCCAATTTGTTGGTAGGGAAATGTAGTTAGTCTTATATGAGGGCATAGAATTTAATCAGAAGCATAATAAATGTTGACAATATTTTTGAATGAGAGATAATTAAAAGTAATAAATTCAACTTCAATAGAACGTAATTAATAAACATGTGAAATGGTTTTCAATTACATCATACAGGCTATGTTCAATTCTTATTTAATCAACGAACAAAGGTACAACCCATTTCATAGAGCAAATATCAAACAGTTGGACTACAGAGAGCGTTTTATGTAAGATGGACTACAATCAATGAGTCGCTCGAAATGGTACAGTCATTGTCACATAAAATCTGCATTTGCCTTCAGCTGCTGGGTACCCATTGGGCTGGGAGCGAATGAGTGCATCCTGATGCCATTCTTTCTCGGTACATTTGAGGGATAAAGTTTCGAATGCCGTCATAATAGTGCTAGGTTAATTATTTTTGTTTCTAATCATGACTGGCTGATCATATTGAGACACATTCGTAAGTAACTCTAGGTATCACCTAATGTAACATAATGTAACACTGCATTTACTCACACAATAATTTTTTTATGAGTATGGGTCACGCAGTTCAGAAGAGCGATTATTTACTTACGCAGCATAGGCAGACTATTACTTTAAATGGAGGTATAGAGTATTTTGCTTCAGGTAGGAACTAAATATTCATTACATTAATTTGCGTTTCGAAAAAATATATCGCCCCTTGTATGGTGTAATGCAAAGTCTGCTACCTTCCAACGGAAAATAAATTCACCCCTTTTCGCTACGTAATTCAATAATCAGAGTTACTGGAAAGATCAAGGTTTTACGGAATATGACACCACACATTCACCAGTCGTTCCGAGTAAGGTCTTCCCCTCAGCTTCAGTGTATAGCTGTCCAAATGTTGGTTTATTTCTGGCAGATTGTTCAAGAGCCCGTACTATTGTTACTCGCCACTGTGAGAACTCTCCGCCAAAAAAAAATGCCTTAAGTTTTGCTCGACCTTGGCAGAATTAAACTCTCCTTCAATGACGCAAAGTAAGAAAGTTATTTGATCTGTCCGTGCCGGCTTTTTGACAAACAAAAGGAAAAATAAATTGAATATTCTATTGTTCGTGGTGCATAATGTTACATGGCATCTCAAATTGTAGAGTGGTTCCATTTAAAACAATACTTAGGCTAATGTGTTTAGTACGAGGAAGTGCTGATAAGTTCTTTGCCCGACCAGGAAGGAAATAAGCTACAGCGGCCAAACTCGGGATTTATTCAACATACTCCCCACAGAGCTCGATACACTTCTTAGCCAGTTGCTCTAACTTTTGCAAGCCACTCAAAAAAAAAATTAAAAATGTTGTCCGTCCAACCAGGTCTCCGCGGCAACAATGGCCTCCGCTTCGGAAGAAAAATGGCGACCTTTCAATTGTTTTTTTTTTCAGTCCAGGGAACAGGTGGTGGTCCAGCGGGGCCAGATCCGGAGAATAGGGTGGGTGATCAAGACACTGGAAGTCCAGATAGGCCACTTTCTTCTGGGTTTCAAGTGCCCGGTGAGCCGGGACATTGTCGTTCAAGAACAAGACCACGTTGGTAAACTTCCCGCGGCGTTTTTCCTTCAAAATGTCCTTCAATTGCACCAGCAGAGATAAGTAATATTCCGCGTTGATAGTTTGGCCCTTTGGAAGATAATCAATGAGGATGATGCCGTCTTGATCCAAAAAAATCGAGGCGAGAACTTTTCCAGCGGATTTTTGCACTCGGAATTTTTTGGTGCGGGGTGAGCCGCTATGTCCCCACTCCATTGACTGTTGCTTTCTCTCCGGGTCATAGTAATATAACCAGGTTTCGTCCATGGTCACCAGTCGCGCCCGACAGGAAATCATTTGGATCGCCCCGAAAAAATTCCAAATATTGCTCACACGACTGACACCGCTGACGTTTTTGATCCGCATTCAGGCATTTCGGGAAGCACTTCGCGGAGAGTTCCCACATTTCCAAATCTTCATGATTGATGGACCCAACTAGCTCACGTGAGATGCCTAATTGCTCAGCTATTGATTTAGCCGAAATCCGGCGGTCTTCCAAGATTAGCTCGTGAATTTGATCAATAATCTCCGGGGTGGTCACTGTTTTGGGTCGTCCA
>JGI20166J26741_11663362_pt1 | contig 22349 bp, 14 predicted proteins | sample TergutCu122P5_FD_26741 | JGI IMG/M metagenome (IMG submission 26741)
TATTATTATTATTATTATTATTATTATTATTTGAAATAAGAGGTTCTCTGGGCCTGCAACATTGGCTTTAAACTCTGTAGATATATACAGGCATACTCTCTCAAAACCTTTCAACAACCGGTACAAGGGCAGTCACACAGTGTTGAGTATGCATTTCAAGAATGAAAATCAACTTCATACTTCATGAGTAATTTCACCAAAACACACACATATATTAAAAGAATTCTATAAAATAAAATATGATTCAGTATTCCAAAAAATACACACATACATATGGTTTATCTCATCTCTACGTTACTATAATATTACCTTAAGCACAAATCTCACAAGTATCACAGAAATTCAATGAAATCCCCAAACCTCACCCACTGTAATATACCCACTAAAACTTTTTCAAACATAGTAGGGAGAATCTGACATCATCTAAAATGTTCTATCCTAACACTTAACCTGTTACTGAATTAAGATTTTACAGCTCATGGACGGACATGGACAAAGACATGGAGATGGACAAGAATACAAATGCAGGCCACTCACATGTGCACGTGCTTATCTAATTCCACATTAGCCAAAGAATTCTGATAATGTAAGTCACTAGAGCTTTCACCATCAACAAACATGTCAAGAAATTCCTGTGTTAAAATCATGAAAACTGTAATTTATTATTTATTTATTTATTTATTACATACTTGTATTTTATGTAACAATGCTGCCAGAAGATCGTTTTACACTGTGTCAAATGGTAGGATTAATGTCTAACCAATTTGAAAGAATGTGGAAATAAGTGGTAATGGCCTAACTTAAGGTACTATCCTGGCATTTGCCTGGATGGCCTGAATGGTGCCATAAAAACTCTCAATGAAAGTAGCCAGTCCCTACATTTTAAGACAAGATCATTCACAACACAACGCACAGTACTAACCACACAACTGTAACATGTGCAAACAGAAATTCAAGGAATTAAAAGCAACTGTAATAAATGGTCTTCAGAGTTTAGATTAGCCAACCCTTAATTACAAATACATACCCAAATTACAGAACAGTATCTAACTTACGTGAATCTCTCCAATATGCAGGGAGACATTTACCTCTACCCTGAAATCCTACAGACTTAGAATCCCAAAATTCATCTGAATAATAACTAATACTGGAAGCCATCAACACGGGGCACCCCTACAGATCACACACTATAGCACAGACAATCATTTTATAAGCTAACATGTAAAACACATTCACAGTGCTCAAGCTGAATAAGTAAAGGAGAGGATCTGAGTATGACAATGCAATGCAATATGAATACAAAGAACTGGGTCAGGAAGTTCTCAGCCAGTGAAAGTTGCTGCCATTGCATTCCAAGCAGAAATGGGCTACTACAAGTGAAAAAGGAATTATTCATATGGACTGAGGTGGAGGTAGGAGAGAAGGAGCAGTCAGAGTGAAAGCAAGATGTGGGGAATCCGATCACAAGGTAAGGTGACTTCCTCAGTTTTACAGAAAATGGGATAAGTCACCAGGTAAGGCAACTTTCTGAATTATACAGAAAATGGGAGTAGATCACAATGTGAGGTGACTTACTCAATTTTATGGAATATGTAATTAGGTCACAAGGTAAGGTGACTTCCTGAATTTTAGAGAAAACAGAATCTGATCACAAGAAAAGGTGAATTCCTGAACTTCATAGAAAAAAGTGTTAGATCACAAGGTCACTTCCTGAATATTACAGAAAATGGGTTACATCACAAGGTGACTTCCTGAATTTTACAGAAAATGGAATCTGATCACAAGAAATAGTGACTTGCCCAAAAAGTAATGCCCCACAATTTTTTTCTCAGTGGGTAACAGAGCTAGAAAGCTTTAATTTCAAGTAGTAAAAATTTGAACTTCCCTCATTCTATGTACAAATTTGCAAAGGTACTGAAATATGACACCTCAAGATGAAGTCTAGCAGTGATAATGTTATAAACAATGTGCTGTGAAAACAGTCCGTTTTTGCACAGAAAGAAACAGTCAGGAACATCCATAAACTGCTTAGCAATGTTTATGGAAACGCTGCAGCCAACAGCAGCACTGTAGGTCGCTTGGCAAACACAGTGAGGGATGGCGAAGTAGGAAAAGCGCAGCTCCATGGGTGCCCCACTCTGGCTGACCTGTTACAGCTGTTAGCCTGGCAATGTTGCAATGTGCTGACACAATAATTCACGTGGACTGACGCATCACAACCCAAGACCTGGCATTCCTTCTATCCGTAAGCAAAGGAAGTACTCAAGCCATCATCCATGAACTTGAATACTCTGAGTATGCACAAAATGGGTTCCTAGGAATCTCACACTCCAGCACAAAACTGAAAGCCATTATAGCCATTTCTTCTGAGTTGTTAGAGTGCTTTGAGGCTGAGGGGGAAATCTTTCTATGACAGATGAAAGCTGGGTTCATTATTTTGAACCCAGGATGAAAAGGCAGTCCATGTAACAGCACCATGCTGACTCTTCCCCCCCCCCCCCCCCCCAAAAAAAAATAAAATAAAATAAAAAATCAAACACTCTCCACCAACTATAAAGGTGATGATTATGGCATTCAGGAAGTGTGAAAGAAGTGATTCTCCTTGAGATGATGCTGACAGGAACAAAACTCAGACACATATATCACCACACTGAAAAAAATGTGGAAGCATTTCCATTATGTTTCATCTGACAAGAACCTACATGAAATGTTGCATCAGCATGACAATGCAAGGCCTCACACCAGCATCAAGACTCATTAAGCCATCACACAACTTGGACAGACGGTTTTACTGCATCCACCCTGCAGACCCGACTTAGCACCTTCATATTTTCACCTATTCAGATCCCTGAGAGATGCCATTCATGGAAGAAGGTTTTAGTCAGATGATGATGTGGTCAGCACCATCAGAAATTGGCTGCATCAACAGGACAAGGAATGGTACCAGTCAGGCATACTTGCCCTTGTTCAACACTGGCACAAAGCTACAGAATTACATGCAGACTTCAAGAAAATTAGAATATATAACTGAGGTTCAGTCAATGTTATGTATTATTTTCCAGATTCTTTAATAAATTTTTGGTGAAAAAAAAGTAGGGTGTCACTTTTTTGACATCCCTAATAATTTTTTACTATAATTTTAATAATACGATTGACTATATGCAAAATTTAATAAACAACATGTCCACTTCACAATGTGTATGTGTACAGTTTTCATCCTGCACAGTAGTTAATTACTGAACACATGATCAGCATGGCTACTACATCAAATACCAGCATTAAACACTAGCTGCTCCTAATCCAAGAAAAGATTGTCAGTACTAACAAGGCTGCTGCTACTCCAAATGTTCTCCACATAGAAGTCTGAAAAATTTGACATTTGTGTCAACTTTAGACACAGTTATATCAACGCACAATATTTAGTCTTTTGGTGAATAGTCAAGCCAAAAAAGATACAAACAGCAAATAAGAAGGTATAAATACGTGTATAACATGAGGCACACTACCAGCTGACGGTACAATTCCAAAACAGAAGACAGAAAACACTGCACAGAAATCCAATGTTGAATTCAAACCATCTAATGGATGGATAGTCAGTTTAACCCATGGGTGTCAGAATTAAATGCCCAGTGTGATGTGCAAGAGACCCAAATTTAAGTGACAGCTGCATAAGAAGACCATTAAATTGCCACAACCTACACCTAACATTTGGCATTTTGAGGATCAAACTGTAAAATGGGTACACATGACATGTGCCAAGGGGTTAACACATTCTGGTATTGCATTGACAAAGATGAGTCCAACAGCATTAATTCAGAATCAGCAGGAGTCTGGAAGGACAAAATTCCTCCACACCTGATGTCCAAGCAAACACTAAAAGACATCTTCAGTGCTGATCTAAGAGTGGTTCATTTTACAACATTCTTCCTTAAAAAACCTACATATTCAAACGGAAATGCTATCAAGGCATGGGTGTACATAAGAAAGGAATCACCACTCTTGTGTGTGCTAAACACGGATGGTTCTGAGAAGCTTCCAATGTGCTTTATAGTAGAGGCAACATAAAACCATACAAACATCTAAAAAATGCGCTAATGAGTAATTACGTGATCAAGTAAAACATTTCTTATCAGACAGATAAGAAATGATCTCTTAGTAAATGAGTCAAAGATACTTACGGTGACCTGCTGCATTAAATGCTGACACTTGTTCTCGAACATTAACTCCATTTCCTGGAGGTTCTGGTGGAGGAGTCGCTGGCGGAGGTGGTATATGGCGTGAACGTCGGTGAGCTGGAACTTTCCCAGCTCGCAGCAGCTGCAAGTCTTCAACCAAATCCTGGGCTGAAATGCTCTGGCACTGTACGAAAATTAGTTCATACACCAATAAAAGTCTATCATGGTACAGGCTACATGAAAAATAATACACAATAAAATAATGTCACAGAATGTACATTTCCCTTCTAATAGTATCTGGCACAGTAATACGATAAATATCCTTGCTTTTATTTTATTCAATCTAATGTAACATGAAACGTGTAAAACTGAACCCATACTTTAATCATGCACCACACCATATAAGTAAATGGAGAAGCAGAGGTACAGCTCCATGGATTCTTAACCTTAACACAAGCAGACAAGCATCCAGTTTCACACTCTAGCAAATGTACCACCAGCACCCACTGAACAGAAGGCTTGGTGGCCTAATCAGTCTTCATGCCATGCCACGAATTGAACCACAATTCCTTCATCATGCAGCCTGTAGACTAGTCACTAGGCCAGCGGAACTGAATGCAATTTCATGCTTTTTACATGTCTAAATCCTACAAATAACACCAGTTATGTAAACATGAGAATAAAATCTACATATCCTGAACAGATATAATCCAGAAACAATATTAAAAAAAATTGCAGCTCAAATATTTCTACAAAAGTATGCCTATTCTGCACGTAAGTCAGAACTTTCAACACTGGCCAAACAAAATTTATTAACTTTGCTTGTATCACACTTGCCTGGAAAATGTGCATTTCAGAGCGCGAACCCAACCGTTGTGACCGTTCTTCACCCACAATGAAAACAAGAATGTTGTTGTACATCTCCATGGGATCATGACTCGTGAAGGCTGTAGGTTCCCTGATCATAGCTACTGGAAATCTCTCCATCACAGCCTGTGTAACAGATTGGAAAACCACAATATGAAGTAGACAATGTGCAAATTTTTTGCATGATACTGCAAAAGGTACAATTATATCATGCAAGTGGACTAAGAAATCTCACGCCCACAATGAAAATAAAATGCATGACAACCATGAAATCAGCAAATATGTAAATCAAAGAGTACTAACTGAATATAACAACTCCTGAAAAATAAAAAACTTGACAATCATGAATGCCACTTTTGTCTATTGGAGAGAACAAGTGAGCCACAGGTATTACATCCATTTATTGAAATATATGATAGTACTGCTGTAAAATGCACATCTTACCCCAGTTTCATAATCCATGATAAGAACCCATGAGACATCAAGTCTCAGCTGCATTTTTTGTGACCAGATTCCATTCGACTTTTCAAGCTGAAGAAGTCTACGCATACCATCTGATGGGTACACAATGCCATTTTCTTTGGCAACTGTAAATGTTGCAAGATGCTCTATCATATATGTGGGTGCTTCTTCACCAACACCACCATCAGGGCCATCTGTCAACACATCAACTCAGACATTAGTACCAAAATAAAGCATAAATTACAATATCAATAAAACACCAAGAGTAAAACAGGCTTCCACTCACAAAATGATATAATTGTTAGTCACCAATCATATTGTGGCAGGGACTTCCTGACACAGCCAGTGTTAAGTCAATGGGAATGGTCATACATTAGCCACCTGTACCATGCCACAATAGGACTGCCCATTTAGTTTAATAATATATGCCTTATTCAGATTAATTAAATTCTACCGTATCAACAGTAAGAATGAAGTGCAAATAGTTGCATGAAATAATGTATATGACCTGATTATTTATAACTGATACATTGGACAATAAGGTCAACAACCAACTCTTTGAAGGTATTCGATCCCATATACTATAACAGAAATTTGTCCAGAACAGACTTGAAAATGGCTATCACTAGCTGAAACATGTAGCCACAGTCCTGCCAAAAAACATTACTAGAATGCTATTATAACAGCTGTGTAATTGGGGTTTTACGTATCTGTTGAATGTCATAAACACAGCGACGTGCACCGTACCAATACTAAGACTACTCGCAACAGCAAACTATCCAGTGCCCTGCAATGGGAAGGCAGTACTATGCAATAATACAATCATGCTGTACCTGTGACAAAGCCCAGACCTTACACCTCTGTATGTATAAAACCTACAACAGGCTATCTGGAGGGTTTTTCCTAGTTTTCTCAGCCCCTCCACACAAATTCCAGTGCAGTACATTTAAGTAGGCCAAAAATGTTTCCTTCCACATCCTTTGCACTTCATTATTCACAAATCACCCTATCACTAGACACACTAAAATGTCAGGTAAATAAACTGTGAATAAATTACCTGGTGAATAGCCATTGGACTGTGAACTTGAGCGATGGTACATCATAGCGGCGTGGTCTCGGGAATGTGAGGAGCTGAAATAAAAAGGTGCAAAACTAAAAAAAATTCAGCTTCACAGAAGAGATTACAGACTTTAGGCAAACTAATCCATATACAATTGTTACTTCTATCAAGATTAGGAAAGTGCGTGAGAATAGCTGACCTCTATCAAAACTGATAAGCCATTAAGACACTGATAAACAACCAAGAATTCTATCATCAAATTCCAAATGTATGAAACATACACAAAAATAGCTGTTCAATTAACATCTGATTTCACATAAATCAAGTACCACATTATGCTGCTGTGGTATGTAATGACATCACCCAATTACTTGCCATTCAGTCTCAAATTATCATTGAAGAGACCCACCCAATTTCATTTGTAACTACTTTGTACATGATCTCATCAAATGATATGACACCAACAATCACATGACTTCACACCCAGAGATGGAACAGAAAAATAATGAAAACCTGCATTACAGGCACACATGCATATGTGAACAAAATTGTTATATCATGTACAATGTCAAGTTATGACAACTTTCATCACTGTGATTAATTAAACCCTTTACTCAAAAACAGAATACAACTCTGTGTGAAAAATAATTTAAATCCATTTACAGAGACCAGCAACCGGAACTTACAAAACAAAGGTGGGTGGGGAGGGGAGCTCAGATGGCTCTGTAACCCCATACAATATGGGATTTTAGAGTGGTAGTTCCCATGTTGGTGAACATGAAGACTGCCTCAACCTTGTCGTTCTTCCATCCTAAAGATAGACAGACAGCATGTTCCTTTGACATGCTTACACACATCTGACAAAGTACATGAGATCACATCCTTGGAGACAGCAAATTTCAACCCAGTCTTTGGAATATATGGAATCAGGAAAATGGATTTTGTTTTAAATGTAATGGACACATAAATGCACATACCACAAATATGCAATGTAATGTAATGCTAGTATTTACAATGCCAGCTAGAAGTCTACAAATGTACATGCGGCCAATGCACACACTCTATACCAAACGTAAAATGAAAAACGTGTTATCGGGAATGTAACACTGCTTCTTTGACAGATAGGCAACAATATTTGGAGAAGCTTACTGCCTCCATCTTACAGCATTAAACTGTTAGCCTTTTGTGAAAAAGCATGGTTCTGCATCTTCCTCCACAACACTGGCAATTATCAAGGTGTACCACTGCAAAGTAAATTGCAGTCTTTACGGACACTAGAACCTCAAATCTCACAACTACAAAATAAATAACTGGTGACAGTAAAGTTGTCCCTTTTCATGCCACGAAGCATATGGGGAGAGGAACAGGTACAGCTCCATGCATTCTTAACCCAGGTACTACATGGAAGTCAGCAGTCACCTATACATCCTGGACACTTCACTTCCAAGCCCCTTTTACCCACTCAGCAGAAGTCTGGGTACACCCCACAGTCAATCTAGAAATTCTGCAGACATGAAAAATCTCTTGTACCTACCATGAGTAAAACCATGATTTCCAACTTGTCCAATCTGTTGCCTTATGCTACAATGACTACACTACTGAAGCTCCCAGAAAGAGGTTCAAGATCTTGGATTGGTGTTTGCACTGCACTAAACACAGGTCTGCTCTATGAGCAGGCCTGTGCTGGCATACTCTCCAGTTGCAACATGGCAATACAGGGGCATTTTTTAATTGTCAGTTACAATAAGAAAAATGTAGTAGTATACTATGGGTATATTACATGTACTGGAGAATTCATGAAAGTATATGTATAGATGTTTTGTTATGACTCTGACAACAGACACAAAGAATTGTTGCCCAATATCACACATGCCTACCGTCTGTAATTAGATGTACTAATACCTTCTGTTACCATGATGTTATGAGTCTTGTATTTATGTGTACATTATGTATGACTCATCAGTCTACCTTCCTCAAGGAAAAAATATGCTGCAGGGACCACTATACTGCCTTGTCTGTATGTGTCTCCTCTTCAACCTTCAGAACAGCTGACCAATTTACACATTGTTATGCCACTGGACATGCCATCACATGTCACACTGCTTCATAAATTTCTAACAACTTGTAATAACAACATGACACATGTGGGCACAGCCACATTTCTTTCCAACAAGACAAAACCAAGAAATTTGATTAAAAAACTTGCATTTTAAGCCTTTCAAAATATGTTTATGATTCATGCATGATTTATGGCTCACAAGTACACTTAAACACACACATGGCACCACAATGGAATTACTTTAAAAATAACTTGAAATATTTGTACATTTCTACTTTTCAAATTTATTTTTTAAAATTCCAAGTGTATGCCCCATAGCCCCACCCTCCACCAACACCCACGATGGCACATTTACAACTGTGTGCATTGGCAGTGACCTCGCACCACTTCGTGTAATAACAGTTTCAGAAGAGTAACGGCACTATTCACCTATCAGAAGCATGAAAAGAATAGTGCAGCTATAGTCACAGGCATCTGAATACTGTATTTTGATTTCCTCACAGTTATACACACATTATTTGGGATCAAACCTACAGCACTAGCTTTTATTTTGACATTTCACTGGCAAACATACTATCTAGGACCCATAAAGTGTTCATCATACCCAGAATTCTGTTTAATAAGGAGGTGATCAAAAGTATTTGAAATTTTTTAAACCTGAACAACTGAATGAACCACAGACAGATAACCTTACACCTGGACCGGCAAGAGCACAAAATAAATTTCAGAAGTGAACTATTTTCATAACATTATGGTTGTAATAAAACACCCACACCTGCTACATTCCATGATGCATGTATCTGACATCTGGTGGAAATATATGAATTACAATACATAATTATGTGTTCTCTGCACAACATGCAAGTAAAAATGGATACAAGACTGATAAACCTGCCCATCAATCTGCAAACTTTGGACACCATTGCAAAGATCTTGAAGAATCTGATATGCCAAAGGTGGCCACACAAAATATGTACTGTTTTTTTCTTCAGTCACTAATAACAACGTAACTTTGAAAGTTGAAATAAGTCTAAAATACTGTGTATATTAAATACACCTTACAGAATGGATATGTCCAAAATAATCATGGTATAATGAATCACATATTGGTATAAACCTTTGTGACAATCATGTCATATTACTGAAAGTCATCCTCGGCAAACTTCATTCCACAATGCAACTTGCAAGCTCACAGATGGTAAACAAACATAATATGCACATTTATTTGGAAATCTGCCAGTTCTACCAGTATAATTACAAATTCCACACCCAACTCTACCAACAGCAGGAAATTTAAACACATAAAAAAAACTGCCCCAAACACCAGCCCGAAGTGCAAAGGGCTGATATAACCAAATGCTTAATTTTAGTAACAATGGTCTTATATGGCTAAGTTGTCCCTGGGCTTAATAAAGCACATAATTCTTGTATACAACAGAAGGGCATTTCACATGTTTGTCCTCTTTCAGAGGAAACCTAACCTAAACTCACCTGTAGCTGTGTGTGTCCCAGTAATGGTCCGGTGACAGCGGAGGCTGCCCTTCAACTCCCGGCATGACTCCCCTCTAGTCCAGGGGCTGTAAAGTGAAATACTCATTCTTTAGTTGCAATTACATCTAATCATTACAATATGCAGTACAATGTTACCCCTTGTGTTAAAATTGTATAATGTAACCCCAAAACAAACAAGTCTTTTACTGTGTTCACAACAGCTCAGCACTTGCTCCTGAGTCCTGGTCAAATCCCTCTACCCCACTTCTTTAATATCCACTTCAATATTATCCTCTGATTTATGCCTAGGTCTTCCAAGCAGTCCCTTTCCTTCATGTTTCTCCACTAAAAACTGCATACCTTTCTCTTCTCCACCAATATACCTAACAAAATATGTGACAATGTACAATGCAAGGAAAGATGATCAAGCTATAATTTACCAATGGGTTGAAAACCATTTATATACTAACTTTTCCCTATTCTCAAACATGGATTAAAATAAAAAAATAAATAAATAAAAGTTAATTAACACCTCCACCAGAAATATGCCACAAATCCAATTTCACCTAAAACAAACTTTCAGCTACTGAAGTACACAATGAGAGTTTGTCAATGCCAAACAGTACAACCATATAAAAACAGAAAATTTATATCTTAAAACTTGGTCCATGAATCTCATTAAAATGAATGATACTTCCCAACACATGTATCCCCAGTTCTTTCCAGTGATGCAATACTTTACATACATCAAAATTAGTTTCAAAATCTCAAGGCAAAAATTAAAAATATGTTGAAGCAACACCACATCTCTTATTATCAAGTAACATCATAACAGGCTGCACATTAATGTCACTGTACGCAGGTCACATCAATATATCCCCTGAATGAATGACCTCCACATCTCCCTCAAGCTGTTATGCTTGCCCCTCTTGCAAGTTCCCCTCCAGCTAATAAAAACTGGTCATGATATACCCTTAACCAGGAAACAAGCTCTTTGGGTTGGTTGAAACATACTCAGAGACAAAACCCCAAGCACCATAATCCATATTGCCATTATCTTCCATCATGTCACACTGTGCAACTGGTATACAGGTACTGTTTCAAAGCAACCTGCTGCCTCCATCTTCTACACTGAATATGGACACAGCTGGTTCATCCAAAATATTCATACTTATCTGCCAATTAGAGGTCACTATCCAAAGACTCAAATTTCACATCCGTGGGACTTATTACTATAGCCTCAGTACAGCTTTCATAATGTTTCTATGGCACATGTGTAACCTAAACCACCCAGTTCACGAGTGTGGATAAACTGTAACTCTCTGACTGGTATCTGAACATCAGACATATAAATTATCAGAATTTCTGTGCTTCAATTGCTCAGATATGGCAAGAGATAGATACATTGCCACTTATCTTGAAAACAGATAAGATGATAAAATGCATCTTGGGAAAGAAAAATATGGCACAAACACCCCCCCACTAGACAATCATTTAGACTAAATGTCATAAAAATATACAGCACAGCAAACAATGCACTTATCACAAGACCACATGGGCTACATCTCTACAGATGAGTCATGTCTAATATTTATTTCATTTGAATTCATTCACTTTTGTGGACTTTTCCCAACACACGTAGAGACAATTAACACACAACTATGTTTCAGACACAGGATCAGTCCCAGTCTCTAGGATTACTTTTCCCAAAACATATGTAGACTAAACACATGATACATAATTGCTACCACTCACTGCCACTTGAAATTTACACAATGTAATCTCTAAACAAATAAATCAAAGTCTCTTTAAGACAATGCCCTAGAATTTATAGGAAAGACTGCATAAAACCACATTCACCCCCAACTCTCAAATACACTCAGTAACTACAACACAGCCTTCAACAGCAGTCAGTGATGAAGTGGATCCTTGGTCACACTTTCTTTATACAGATTTGCAGACTACGTGATGATGGCTGTACAATTTGGCCAAAACATATAGTAGTATAGCAAGTATAGGAACATATAATATTTAAAAACTGTGTTATTCAGTCCTTATACTTGATAACTGATTTAATCAACACAGCAGGATGATTATTCCTAAACTGCATCATATACGAGTGGTACAGTGACTGCACCAGGAAATCAACTACACTTGAAATTATTCATTCTGTGCTATAAGAATATGTGTTTTATTTACAAAACCAACATATTCACACACTTTATACACAACAGTACAAACATGTAGGAGGGATAGAAACTGTACTGTTGTACATGCTGTGTGTGCAAATGTTTGTTATGTAAATAAAACACAACCTATCAATGAGTTTTGAAATTAAATGACCCACATTGCATATTTAGATGGCTGATCATGTTCTAAGACAGGGGTCGGCAACCTTTTAGTAGTGTTGTGCCAAAGTAATGTTGCAAAGTCACTCAGCATGCCAACCCACCCAAGCCCACCATATTTTTATATACAACAACCAGTGAAACACGTTAACTTGATCTTATCGAAACTTTCGTTTTGAAGGGATGCAAAAACAGGAATACCTTTAAAAGAATTATATGCTTCTATTTAATTACAGATTCAATTTTTATGAGATCATAATTACTGTATTTCAGTTCACTCAGCATGCCATTGAAAATCGTTCCACATACCACACTTGGCACGCATGCCGTAGGTTGCCGACACCTGTTCTAGGATATTTTAATAACCTTGTATTTCAAATGAACATAAGACTGCAAGTATACATGTGATTTTCACAAAACCAATATTGCAGATAATGAATCTGATGAGCTAAGAGAATGAAAAACCTTTTGAAAGCACTTCATCACATCACATATCAAAAGATAAGTTACTACCCATCTACCACAATACACAATGTCACATAACAGAAGACACAGTGCACCATTACATTAAAGCATGTGATACATTATGCATTACAACAAACTGGAAAGTCTGCATACAAGTTACAATAAGCAATCTCTTCTAGGTTTGGTGTATTTTTTATATTAGTTTACATATTTATCTAACACTTTAAAATAAAAAACTAAAGTTGCAAATTAATGTATCACCAGAAATAATTCTAAGGCATTTCTTTGGTTATATCTATTTAATTCACTTCATTTATATTAGGTACATACAGTTCAGTATAAGCATCTAACAAGATGGGAAATGCCTGTATAACACTGAGGTGTGTTTGGATCTTTAATCCTCAGATTAAATCTCAGATGATCATACCATTTAATCCTTTGTAGTCACTTTTTTTTTGTTGTTCACTATTGTGCCTATATCATGGAATGTCATAATTACTATCAGGGTCACTTCTCATCTTTCTATGAAGAGCTTCACATTTATAAACCTACACTGGTTCATGTTAAATTTCTTGGTCAAAATGAACATCAAACCTCATCTAAATCTTGTAATTGCTGGCTTGCAAACAATATTTCATACACAATTTGAAGGTTTACTCACGACCTATCTACATACCAAATTTCATATTCCTACACATAATTGATAAATATTGATTAGCAATGCATGTTATTTCCTTAATTTTGCAGCACATATATCACATGCACAAATTGCATGTGCAAAGGATGTCCTGCTTGTGTAATTACATCGTAGCGGGCGCAATTTTCGGAGTAAATGTATCTGACATGACGTATTTGTTTGATTCGCTCTACAACTTTAATACGAACCTTCTTACAAACCACGAAGAATTCCGAGAGATATCACAAATCTACGTTAAGTTTTCACCCAAAGTGCCTGTTATTTTTGCCTGATTTTAACCAAACTGCAATCTTCTTGACAGATTTTTGTAAAAGACCCCAATGAAATTTATCGGGGCCCCGTCTACTGGGAGCACAGATGTTCTGTGTGGACAGACTGGCGGACATAAATTACGACGAAGCTAAAAGAGGTTTTCCCAAATTTGCGGAAGCGCCTAAAACCGTGTGTAAACAGTAATTAAATAAGAAGGTTACTCATATATGTTGAATGAAGCAGTAACAGTTCCACTCCTGGTATGTGAAGCCGTGTATTTTAACACGTAGGAACGTTAGCATCTTGCTCCCAAACTAAACGGCGTCACATTCCCGCACATCGTAATCTTCCATATATAAAATTTAAAACATATACGTCAATGACTGCAGCTCAAAGGACGGTAATAGTCACATTAAGTATTAAAAAGGAAGGTAGTATCATATCTGGTGTACCGAATGTCTCCTACCATAAGCACAACTGCGTCGTCCACGCAGAACAGTTTCCTATTTCAATCTATCAGCGGAAGGACCAATATGGGAAACGACCAGCCGCGCCCAACCCTATGCTTTGGAATGTCACAAATGTTTGAAGGACTTGACAGCAAATCACAGCACGTTAACAGCACTTCTGCAACAATTCGTTGGTTGTGCACTTAATAGTCTGCAATATTCAAGATTAGGCTACTTCATCCCAAACACATTTACCTTAAACAAAATAGTACGGAACAGAGAACAACATAAATTCTGATACCTTACTTACATGGTGACAATAACCATACTCCATACTACGTATCCAAGAACTTTCACGATACATATGTTCGAAATCCAAGATACCGTTTTCTCCTCCCTCACTTTACCACTGCAATAGAACGTAATAAAGCAGGTCTCTTAAGTTATCACGTTATCACGTTATCACATCTGTATCAAGAAAAATACCTGACGAACTTAATCTACAGGTGGTTTCCACCAACCTACTCAACAACCCACGTACACAATACCACTTTCAAGTCCCAAACACGCCATTCATACGGAATGGCGCTAGTGTCGGTCTGAGAGTGTGATAGTATTCTAAGGCTGACATAAATTTTTCTTTTCGTGTACTACATTTTTTACAGTATTGTGGTATTTAAAAGCAGTTTTAATCTCAGCAACCTACAGTTCTTCTAATTAAGGACTTACGCATTGTTCCAGACTTGATCAAAATCGGATCTCTTAATAATAAAGGTGCAATGAAGAAAGTAACGCATTCATTGCCTGAAGGTATTCGGGCTCGCTACGTCCGACGTTTAATATAATTCATGCAGGAATTCCAGTGCATGAGTTACAGTTAGCAGTGAGGCGAAATGGAAGTATCCCTCTCCAAACTGAACACAATGACTTATAGTTTATTTCTTGCCATTCCCTACCACTGCAGTAACATCAACATTTATTTCACGCAGTTAATTGTCGGTATTAATTTAGAATAAAATTCTGCATCAGGCTGTTAAGTAGCCATGTGCCCTGGCAAAAGTGAAAGCTCAGAGTATACAAAGTATTTTCATTTAACTAACAGCATACGTCACAAATTCGGCATGCAATTTAACGGCATTGCAACGTTCTTTAGCGTCAGGGAGTGAAGCGAATACCTATTCGCATGGAAAGCCTACCCTAATGCGTAGACGCTTGTCCATTACAGGTTTCCGATAGAATTGAAACCGGGGAGTGTGTTGGGGTTATGTGGTAGTACAAAAACGTTTTGAGGGTTGAACTTGTTAAAATTCTAGGTGCATGCTTTGCAGGATTCGGAGGTATAAATTTGTATTTGATTTATTTCCATACTGTTATGCTACAGTATTCATTTCAAACGTCATTTTCTATCACGTTCATAAATTAACACCACAGGGAGCCGCGAAACTTACTGGGATTGTTCTGTATTTCACGAGGGAAAAAAATGCTTATCACTCGTCATTACCTCTCTGAAAAATTCCGCGTCACGATGTGACAGAAATTATTTCTGCTAGAGCGATGAGCATAGCTTTGCAGTCGAATGTCCACATGCTGTATGATAGAACATATTCTCGACATGCCATTTTCGTATCGAAGGTCGCACACCGTATTTTTTCTGTGGACGCATTTAAATTCATTCGTCCACACACACATACACACACACACACACCACGCCGGTGCGTTGCTGTCGAATTAGCAACTTTATGAAGGCCGCAAATTTGGCCTTGGGTACCACAAGGCACCTACGGTATTAGCTGTCGTTGGTTACTTCACATACCAAGAGGCGGCAGTATGTGGCACAGATTAGGTCTGTTTCGTAAGACAGGGCTGAATCCTATTCGCGAGATTCAAGGTTCTTCCACAGGTGTTGAGATTTAAGTCTTCTGAGATACGACGCGCTAACGAACTCTTCTTGTAACGTGAAGATGGAGGCAGCAGGCTCCTTCGAAACGTCTGCACCTATTGATAAATCAACATGGCGCCATATACCAGAAGAGTTAAATTTTAATCACATTTTTTTCCATTTCCTAGACATCACTGGTCTCTGTTGCCATTTGTTTAGCTTGAGTCAGTCAAGCAAATAAATAAGCAGTGCTGTCTTATGAAACGCGCTCGATGAAATAAATACACGTTTGTAACTTGCCATCAGCAGTCTGGGTGAAGCCTGTTTGATATTTTTATGAGACCAATGGCTGTGGCGAACACACCACAAGCGTGAACTACGGAAGTATGTTTATTGTTTAATTTTTCCAGTCCCAATAATTCAGATATTTATTATCTGACGGCAAATGAAAACACATCTATACGTGCCTTGCTATTTTCTTCCCGTCATCAACTTAAAAAATAAAACAAAGCAAGAAAAGGGAGGGGGGATAAAGCCACCAATACCAGTAATACAATGAAGACTACACATTTTTATGTGTGTACCGTGCATCTTGTATATAGTTTTTATTTAAAACAACAATGCACAATATATATATTTTATTTGTTTATTTTAATATTGTAAAACCATATAGACCACATTTTTCAACAACAACCACATAAATATTTTAATTTGATCACCTTTAATGAAATTTTAATAATATCGAAACCAAGTAACTTTAGCGATGTACAACTTTGGGGAACTCTCTGAGGATGATACAAATGTATCGAAACATGTAGGAGTGATTATAATATAAATATCGTTAAAATTATATATATATATATATATATATATATATTGTGCACCGTTGGTTGAAAACTGCGTACTTCAAGTAGGTCTAGTATGAAACTAAAGTACACACTAAATAAGCCACACTAAGTACTCGTTATCCTTTACAAAAGCAGATGCTGTTGTGGGAAGTCAAAGCAAGTTTGTGAGGCAGGGATGCAAATTTTCCCGGGTAACTAATTTTGTTCCGTGGCGTCTAAAATTTTTGAGTGGTCAGTGCGGAACTTGCTTCATGTCAAGCTTTTGGCGCCTAGAATTTTGAAGTCGCTCCCAGATATTTGGAAAATTTGTGCACCTCTGGTAAGAGATTTATCAACTTATCTGCTTGTGAATCACAGCCAGCTGCTCCTTACTTCAGAAACCTGTTGCAGAATACAACAGGCGTCAATGACGACAAAACTTGATACCAAGTCCACAAAGCCAAAGTCCAGGCGAAGTAGTGATGACACGGCCTACTTATATTCAGAAAATCCCACGTTCGGATCTCGGACGAGAGCTACGTCAATCATGTCCGAAGTTTGACGCGAGGCCTGGTTCTCCTCAGACAACAAAACACAACACTCAGACAGCACCTTGCAATAGGCCGCGACCCTTCATCTTTAATTCTCTCCAATGTATGACATTTTGCATTCGTCAAGGCAGAATCGTACAGACGGAACTTCTCGCATAAACATAAGTTTTCTTTTCGGGGTTAACATGATGATGATTCGTATGAGCTGAAACACATACAGTTAAAATGCTGATTGTTGATCAGTACTATAATGGCCTACAGTGCGGTCGCATATTATGCATTCCTGACAACCTCAAAGAGTTCAAGGATAATTTTCCCATAGGAATAAATGCAAACCACTGCACGATATTTTTGTCTTAAACCTGCTTCGTAAGCATAGTAAAAATACACAAGCAATCAAAATTAATTTAATGACAATCCTATTGACAGATTTGTTAAAAAGATATGTCATTGTAATACTTCATTAACAGCAGAGCTGATAGTTACCTTAAATTGCCTATAGGTTAGTTCAGGTAAGGTGCTTGGAAGAACTTAATTTCTTGACATTAATCTTTAGAGGCAAAACTGCTCTCATTAATGTTACGCAATGAAAGGACAGAGGTCCTACACATATAGAGGTAACGCTTCTTGAATTGCATACTTCGTCATGTGTAGGCAGTCTACGGTCAATTTGAAGTTTCAGTAAAATTCATCCCTCCGGAAATACTGTTCTTTATATACGCGCTGGATAAAAGGATGAGTGAAACCCAGAACCGGTCCGGACGTCGTGGCGAGAAGAAACGCCTTTGTCTCTATCAGAAACACAGCCACATACAATCCATCGCTTTGGCACTGACTGCTTCAGGGTCTCTCTTTTCCACCGGGACATCCCGTGACAACTGCGATGCTTTGGGTAATGAGACCCACTGTAAATTGGCAGTCTCTTTCAGGACTATATCATCTCTTGAGTGAGAAGTGACTCGAGTGGTTAACGAATAATAAATGAAACAATTTTTGGCTACTTTTGTGGCCCTACAACAGGAACCTTAGTCAAAAAGAAACCCAAGCATAGGTGATATGAAATAGTTACCGTACTCATGCGTAATACACGACCACTGTACTCTTCCCCCTCCCACACACCCCACTCCCCAAGATACTTTCCGTAAGGGCAGAAAACTTTTTACAAGTTTAAGATTACGCTGTTGAAGAATACATATACCGATTTCACTATGGCTGTCCGACTCTGTGTTTGAACATATATTTAATAAAGATAAGAACTTACAGGCGTCATGAAGACATACAGGGGGAATGACAGTATAGCTCCACTCATTAACCTTGTAACTGAATGGAGGTGAGTGGTCAGCCTCATGCCACGGCCGATTTACCCCACGGAAAGAGCTCCTAGTTCCCATCCAGTAGCAGGGGGTGTGGGACCCTGAGACGGTCTGGATGTTTTGGAGGAGTTATATCTCTTACTCCTGCTGCTCCAGTCCATAGACTAGGCACTACAACGACTACGCTATCCCGGCCTCCCAGATTAAATTTAATTGTATTCATATATCGTACATACGTTTCTTACAGTTTTGAAGATTTTCTTCCTCCATTTCCAAGAAGTCAGAGGCTTGGTTTGTATGCAACCCCCTCCCCCCGCGGCGCCCGCCACTCAGTAACAAAGAAGTGGCAGTTAATTTTGAGGCAAACTTCCATCAAGTCCCTTATTTAGGTGGAACGGAGAAAAATTTATTTATACGTTGAAAATAACATTAAACAGTTTCGTCTACACAGAAAGCCGTTTATTAACTCTTTTCGAAAAATATGATCATTTTAGGTGCAGCTTAACACAAATAATTCCTCGAAAATTACACAAACGTTGTCACCTTTTATTCCTGAAAGTAGCGCAGTAGGTTACTTCTGTTAAAGGAAATGTCTTGTAATAAATATTACGTTGAAGTTAGAATTTAATTAATGGATGTATTCGACAAGGGCTTTATCACTATCTGCTGATTACTAAATTTCGACACCCTTATCACTTCCACTTCACCGACGACCCAGAATCTGCTATCGATTCCCTACGAAAGACATACACGCCTCTTTTCACCAACGTCTCCCGCACAGATTTCGGATCTGCCCAGTTTCCTACCCATTTAAACGCGAAAGTGAAGCGGCTGGGGGGCGACAATAAGCTTCCATCTCCATCTGGTGCCAAAATTTCCAGAATACTATAGCTATACCTACGCAGTTCCATGCTTCATAGTGGGGTTTGGCGTCAAGCTTTCATTTTTTTTTTTTGGTTCTGTATACCTGTATAAAAAACTGAATTATGTAAATTGTTGTGTAGTCAGAATGCTGTTGGAAGTCAAGCCCACCAAAGTTCTTTTGGCTGAATGGCTTTCTGGGTTTGAACCTAGACTGGTTCCATCGCGGTCGCTGACAGTGTTTGGGACTAACGGGGGGAGTCGCTTTAGTGAGGCCTCCATGGGTGGGGGGGGAAGAGTGTTATGGGCCATGCCTCATCTTCAAATTATACTTTGAAATTGGCTAAAAACAGAGTATAACCACAGAAATCCTCGTTCAATGTAGCTGAAAAGTACCGAACACAATTAGTTGCGTCGACTTAGCCGTCTTTCCACGCGATTCCTCGACTGGCCTGTTGACTTCCACACTCCGGTAACTAACGCCTCATGCGCATTTGGTCTGCCCTCGTCCTCACAAGTACTTTCAAACTTGCCGAAATAAGCGATTCCCCATGTGAGCTAAATATCAGTCGAAAGTTTTGATTAGTGCTCTGATGTGGTCGGCGAAAAATGGAGATCACAGATCGTCGTGAATGTGGTTGTTACCAACATACCATGGTGCGCAAGTCACTATGTGATGACACACAGACTGAATCACCTGCAGTCTCTCGATATGGGTGCGGGGATAAGACCTCCAGATAAGGCATGCATATTCATCATAGGAAAAATGAGCTACTTATAAAGCAGAACACCATTTCTGATAGAAAAGCCACTACTTCCATCAAGTTGACTGCCTAGCATGCCCTGCCTCTAGACTCTCCCTTTTCCGACCTGATTTATGTGAGTCGACAAATTCAGCCGTGTATCAAGGGTAATCCCAAGATACGGAGTCCTAGCGAACCACTGGTTGACTCCCTGAAGAGAAGAACGTGCATCTCGCGGTTTTAACCAAGAACACCGCGGTATTCGTCGATATGTCGATGGCGATCTTCCGGTCCCGTGCCCAGTTCACGAGGATGTTGAAGTAAAGCGTCGGCTGGTAGGACATGGCTGTGGCGACCGTGTCATCCCCACAGGGCCAGCTGGTTGTGGCGGGAAGGTTTGTGCATGTCGTTCAGCACAGGGTTCACGCTAGTGTTACCATACCGGTGGGACACATTGCCTATGGAGTTAATATTTGTGAGATGTTTCTTGTGCCCATCGTGTACAACGGTCGCGCCTAGGCTTACCGAACTGGAGATTCTGATGAGTTCTTTGATCTCAAAGGAGTCGGTTAAGTAGGTTTCCCTTGTTGGAGCAAATGCATGTGGTCCTTTCTCAATGACCAGGAGCTCCGACACGTCGTTTACCGGTTGAAATCGAGCCTCAAGATCATCAGCCAGGGAGCCTGAGAAAAAGGTCACCCTGGTGCGGAGAAGGAGAGATAGGGGCCTCGCATCACCCGCATAATAATTGTCCTAGTGATTGGGACTCTGTGTCTGAGGATGGTTGTGCATTGATCCGCCGGTTATTCCTATACTCGTTCAGACAGGTTGCCGACATCCGGAGGCGGTTTACTCAAGCTTGCAGAACAGGACTCCTGTGAATTTCTACTGTCTAATAATCAGGTTCTGCAGGTATTTTTCATCCCGAAAACGAGCCAGCAAGTGCATGGATCGCCACGGAGACGAGACTTGGGAGGGGATAATACTATTGCCTCCCAGATAGCGCTGTGCATTCCTCAACGCATTTGTCGGTTACCGGATTATCCAGGACAGAAACAAACCTGGCAAATGTTCCTGTCTCTTATTTTGAAATCGGGGCGGCTTTTTCTAAGCGTTTGTTTCGTTTCTCATTTTTATTGTTGTAATTTGCCAGACTAGATGATGCAAAGATAAAACATGTGTTGTACCTACATGTTGACGGAACTGGAATAATTCAGTTAGTGGAATAGGCTAGGGGTTGGACGACTGACTAACTGGGCTTCGATTCCTGGCAGCCATGAGACCCACTCAGCCTTTAATTTAATGGGTACTGGGGAACAAAACTTGTAAATTACCTTATCTAGTGCCAAATTGAGAAGGCATGAAGCTCTAACTTGAATCCACAATACATTGTCATGGCATGAGGCTTAATTAGGCACAGGGACTACTTTCTCTTTATCTACATATTGTAAGAGAAACAAATTAATACCATGTACATAAAAGGATACACTACATCCAGATGCAAATGCTTAATTCAGTCTAGCGACACAAAGACTGGTCGAATAATTCTTCATAGACACCCTATGGATTAATTTAGTGCTCAAAGGTTCCATTAAAGATCAGTCCTCTGATATGTGGAGGCATTTAATTTAAAAAAAGGGTGCTAACACTTCAGAGTTCTCTCCTGTCTTCATCGTCAGGGAAGAATAACCTGACTGTGGTGGGCCAACACTAGGACTGTGAGCAGAGCAATAGGAAAGACAGATCCTCCAAAGTTCAGGTGCAAATGACAAGGAGACTGAAGCACATGAGAGTGGAAAACAGGTAAAAAATATAAAATATAAGGAGAAAGAAGTAGAGAAACGCAGATT
>JGI20166J26741_11666695_pt1 | contig 22269 bp, 12 predicted proteins | sample TergutCu122P5_FD_26741 | JGI IMG/M metagenome (IMG submission 26741)
TGTGTGTGTGTGTGTGTGTGTGTGTGTGTGTGTGTGTGTGTGTGTGTGTGTGTGTGTGTGTGTGTGTGTGTGTGTGTGTGTATACACAATTACGAATATATGCGAAGGCGTAGGGATTGTATAGGACTGTTATTTCTAACAAAGATGATGGGACTGAATAATCTTTCGTACAGACAGCAACTGTGCGAACTGTTGACCGAAATTTTATCTGCGGAGTGCTGGTCGGTTGGGTGACTAGTGACTTTGGAACAAAACACTTACAGTCTGTACAATATTCCGCCGAAAGAACTGTCCAGAGTAGGATCACATAAGCATAATCGTTGTTTTGAGTACAACCTCTTCTTAGTACAATCTCTTCTTAGTACAACCCAAGTAGCGAAAATCTGCTAGTAAAAAATTGATGCTTGGGTAATGTTATACGTGAAAGGTTGCTGCTGGAACGTGCTGATTACATTTTATTTGCACTTGTTCGTGAATTAACTTAGAATGTTGTTGATAGGTGGAAGATAATAAGAAGCGTCGACTTTAGCGACGTGAAGATAATATACACAGTGATTAATTGTACTGTCATATTTCTTGGATTCTAAGAGGCTTTCTTGTTTCACATATACACTTTCTTAAATCGGATTACGGTAACGGAAATATAAACATTTATTTCTATACCTCCTTCAGAAACAAAAATTGTTAGATTCTACTGAACGCGGTGAATTCATAATACACAGAACTATTATACACTGTTGTTTGACCTAGCCAAGTTTCTGTTCTTCATAGATTTGTTGAGTGTTTAGATGAAATTCTTTTGTTTTTGACAAATAAATAATCTTCATGTAAAAACTTACGTCATGTTTTGAATTGTGGATTGATATTTTTTAAGATGTTTCATTGCAGTTCAGTTACTTTCACGTCAACTCGTAGGAGTTCGGCGAATGAACTGATGTTACGTTTGTCAGCATAAAAGTCTTTGTAATTACGTAGAAAATTATTGAACTTGATGTCGACAATAACATTTTAATTATTTGCCAATCCACAAAAACACATGACTCACCAGACATTCACAACCTTCAAACATAGTTTTGTAGCATCTTCTTTTAAACTGCCAGGCAACTGTCTTCAAGTTTTAATTCGTTTAGTTCAGGAAACTGCAAAATTTGTAAACATTGTAGAAAATGGAACAGTAGACAAACTGAATTTGGAAATGGTTGAATTGATTTATTTGTAGATGGTTGATTTACGAAGCAGCTCAGTTTTGAGGCAAACGTTTAAGAGATTAACTAGAGACCTTTTTAAAGATTTCGGTTAGTCGGATCGGCACGGAAAGTTACAGAAAATGAAGTTGTGAAAATTTGTTTTTCCATTTCTGAAACTTTTTATTTTCTAAAACGTGTAGCAATGGTAGTGTTGTCAGTGTTTTTATGTACGTCGTACGTATGCATGCGAGTCATTGTTTTCAGTAATGAACTCTGTAAAGTGTAGTTAATAGTAGTTTTAATGACGAAGGTAGTGCTGCATTTGTGTCTCTCAAAACAATCTACTCACATCTGATAAACGGATAAAATACCTTCCTTGGTGTAGCAGCAGGATTCTCATTGACTGTAAAATTTGTTTTACAGCGTGCAACAAGGCGGATAATTTTTGCTTTATTTTTGGCACAGTGACGTTTTGTGCTGAAAAAAGTATTATTATTATTATTATTAAAGTAAAGTAAAGGTAAAGTTCACACTAGAACAGGCCACGAAGGCCCAGATGGGGAGTGGAGGTATAGCTATACTCTTTCTTCATCCTCGGCGCTAGATTGGGGTGGGTGGTCAACGCCACGCCCCGGCCGCTTTACCCCTGGGAAAGAGACTCGGTACCAATTGTATAGGAGACTGGGTGGGCCCCAGAGCCTGTCTAGACGGGTGCGGAAAATCTCGCCCACACCGGGATTCGATCCCCGGACCGTCCAACCCGTAGCAAGTCGCTATACCGACTACGCTTTCCCGGCCCACAAAAAGTATTAATAATATTATGTGTAGTTACTGTTATTTGTAAACTATCCAATTTAAAGAATATATGTTCATTCGCAATTAATTTTTTAAACAGCTTTGTAAAATATCTACTTTGTTTTAATCTCTGTAATATTTTTTATCAGTGAAACAAAGTGTGTAATAGTAAGCGACAAATTAACAGTTTTCCTAATTTCTTGCAAACTCGTTATTGACCCCCTGTTATTGTCACAAAGTATTTAATTTCGTCTCTTTTGAAGTATGAAGTATACAAATAACTTTAGACTTCTCAAAGTGACTCAGAAAGAAAGAAAATATTTCCTAAGAATGTTTCTAGGTAAGTTTGTTCTCTTTCTATCTATGTGATAATTTTATTATCGCAACAATTACATATAATAATTATTCAATGCATTGTGTTAGTCTAAAGTAGAGCGTGGTAACATTTTCGGTTGTTTTTTCTTTCTTTCTTTTCCTCCATATCGCATTCCTCGAGAGCGCTTGTACTGTGTAATATAATTATTATGATATATTAGTAATTATAATTCAATAATCAGTAGTTAATAACGACGACTTAATACAGAGATACCTCATTTTACTGCCCTGAATTTCCATAAGCACTGGAGAATTGGCAATTTGGGCACGCGCTCTCAAAAATGATTGTCGGCCCGGAAACGGGCGGTCGCGCCTGAGTTTTCTGTGGATGACCTCACTCCTTGTGCACATCCTTGCCAGTTCATTATCCTTCCAGTTTACAATGTGCAGCGTGAGCTAACGAAAGCTTCCTGAAATAAACAAGAAATAAATTTGCGAAAGTAGAAGTGCCTTACCTACTTACTTATTGGTTCTACGGCCCTCTGAGAGCCTTGGCCTCCTGAATTACGGACATCCATTCTTCCCTATCGACTACCTTTTGTCATCGTCTTTTAACCTTCTTCTTCCGTAGATCGTTCTCCACATCTTCCAGTCATCTCAATCTAGGTCTTCCCCTTCTTCCACTTCTCTCCGGTTTAGTCACAAATATTTTCTTAACTGTCTTTCCCTGAACCATTCTTACTACACGTCCAATCCATTCCAGCCTCTTCATTTTAATACCTTCTACTATGTCTAGATCTTTATATAGCTCCCTCAATTCCTAATCAGTTCTTATTCTCCATATTCCTTTCGCTACCGCCGGTCCATGTAACCTTCTTAATATTTTCCTGTCCCATGTACCCAGTCTGTTCATATCCATCTCAGCTACAGCCCATGTTTCACTGCCATACACTGCAGCTGGTTTCAGCATCGTTTTATATATCTCAATTTTAACTGCCGTGCCCATGGCTGTAGACCCCATTATCTTTCTTAGACTGTAAAACATGTTACTTGCAGCAGTCCTTGATTTTATTCAATAGCTTATTAAATTTTTTAATTTATCAAGACACTTAAGTGTCTAAAATTCTGAACCCCTTCAAATACTTGTCCGTCCATTCTTAGATCTTGCTCTAAATTTGTTATATTTCTGTTTATTTACATGCATTTTGTTTTGCTGTCGTGTGTCACCAATCCAGTGCTTAATTACCTTCTTTAAGCTGTGTTACTACTGCTTCACTCGCTGTCACCGATCGTTCATTATAAACACATTACCTGTTTATGCTATATACTGTCTCCTTCTGTTAAAAATTGTTCTGTTCGAACTGGTCTCTATATTCCTTATCGCCTTCTCCAGCATAATATTGAACAGTGTTGTCGACAGTGCATCAACTTGTCTCAAGCCTATTTTTATGCCAAATGCTTCAGTCTGTTGACCTTGGATTTTCACTTTTCTATCTGATTCCTTCAACATCATTTTTAAGTTCACTAATTTCTTTGGGATCCGTTTTTTCTTTTTATGTTTTTCTCTCTTTTTAATGTAGTATTTATAGTGTAATTTTAATATTTCACCTTTATTGGTCGCATAGATCAATGATAAACAGTCAATGTACCTGCCATTAGGAAATAATAATTTCTTTGGGATCCCAAATTCCTTTAAAATTTCGTATAATTATGTTCCATTTGTTGAGCTGTAGGCCCGCATAAAATCAATAAATAATAAGTGAAAATCTAGAATATATTCATAACTTTTTTTTTTTCAATTATACATCTTAACATAAATAAATTATCAGTAGTTCACCGTCCTTTCCTAATACCACACTGATACTCTCCTAAACTTTCCCCTACATAAGGGACCAGCCGTCTGTGGGGAATATTTGTCAAAACTTTATAACACACATATAATGAGATTCCTCTATAATTGCTGCATGAAAGTTTATCTCCTTTCTTATGTATGGGTCATATAACTGAAGTTTGCCAATAGTCTGGAATTTTTTCTGATACCCAAATTACTTCTATTAGTGCGTGAATTTCTTCCCATATTTTTTTGTCTCCATGCTTGATAAGTTCTGCACTGACATGGTCCTCTCCTGGTGACTTATTATTCTTTTATGTTCTTATTATTTCACATACCTAATCTTTTGATCGGGGTCAATTTGCTCTTCATGTTCTTGATAGATTACTTCTTCCCTTATCTACTCATCTTCCTTAATATTAAAAGTTTCATAAAAATACTGCTGACATCTCCCTTATCATGGTCTGTTTTTTATATACACATTTTCTTGGGTTCCTCTAGTCACATTCTGCACCTCTACAACTTTTTACATCCATAATGCTTGACTTATTCCTTCCATCTACCAACATACGACCAATCTCATTATTAGTTCTTCCATCAGGGGATTGCCGATCTCCTTTTGTACGTTTCTATGTAGGAAGTATGTACTTATTGTTATCATATTATTATTATTATTAGTGGCAAAATCAATTGCTTTGACTTCGTATTCATTTCATATTTCATGCAGTCCCCAATTCTCTGTAGCTGGCTTAAAACCTTCTTTTCTTCCAGTTTTTGCATTACAATAACCCACTATAATTTTCGTATCGTGTGCTGCAATTCTTTGATATATCTGATTACGTTTATCATAAAAAGGGGTTTTTAGTAGCTCGTTATCTTCTGGTGCAAGTGTATGTATCGAAATTACAGGAAAGGTATTAAATTTTCCTTTCATCCTCAAGGAGCATATTCTTTCATCCACAGCCCAAAATTTCGTAACTGTTTGTTTGTATTTTCTATTAATTATATAATCGGTTCCAAAAGTGTTGTTTCATTATTACTGTGCATCAATATGAAGTTCTCTGCACCCAACACTCCACTTCCCCACCATATTATCTCTTGGATTCCCACAATATCGATTCTGTATTTTTGCAGTTCTGTTTTACCCTGTTTTTAACATTATTGCGCTATACAGACTGAGTAGAAATATAGAAATCTAGGCCTTATAACGTTTCCTTGGTCTTTCACCACCAGTATCCAAACGGCGTTCATTATTATATTAGGCTTCTCAACAATAAGATTTTGTTCGGAGGTGAGGTTGTTAGCCTCAATCCCAACTCCTAACCTGTAGGACTAGAGTATCCCTTTATGTCTGGATCATCACCTTCGACCTGTCCGGCATGGGAGGCCCTGCCAGCAGCTACGCTACCGCCAGCATAGCTATCCGCATCGTTTGGCAACACAAGTCCCACCACTGCGGTAAAGTAGACATTCCTTCGGGGTGGAGTGGTGCCTTACATTTCTGTAAATGAATGGTACAGTACCTACATGTCATGTGACCCTCCCTGTCTGTCTCTTTCCCGAAAACCCGAATCAAAATCTTCCTCCAAACCCACAGTATTCTTATTACAGCGTGGGACTGGCTTGCAAGTTTAGCCTACGGCGACGCTGTCTTCGTTTATTCTTGCGTTTTTTCGTTCTTCCTTTATTTATTTTATGTCCTGCTTACGTTTACTTCTGTTCCTTGCAATTATGCTTGCTGCCTGTGTGGAGTTTTCATTTATTTTCAGTTTTCTTTACTACTTTTCTACTCTTATTTGTCTGTCTGATTCTGCCTCTTCTTTCTCGCCCTTAGTATTGTATATTTTTCAATAAACTTTCACTTAGTACTGTGCGTGTTTAAATCTGTTAGTGTAATATGCTCTGTGTGTAAATTCGTGCAGTGCCTTTCGACCCACCTGTTCTCAAATACGTTCTGACTTATAAAAACACACATTGTATAACTAACCTCCCAAAATGCTGTACTGATTTTTTTTTTCTTGTACTGCGTGTTGTAACTTCTGTCTCAATTCTTCACATCCCTAAGATAAAACTGTAGTGTTTTATCATACATGTACTTTCTTCTGTTTAGTATTGCAGTATATTATGATGTAACCTGAATTTCTCACACCGCGTGAGCAAGCGATATCCCCCGTTATCAGGTAATATGGCATCTGTTATCGCTTCTGCCCTGTACGGTGTGTATGCAGCTATCTTTGTCATAAACAGTGTGCATGGTTGAACAAACTACAACGTAAAGGGCCTGATGCGGCTTCCAACGAATTTTCAGTGGCTCTGCACTGCGCAGCCATCAGTTTCAGTACAGAAAATTAACAGTTATTAATATTCAGGAAATGTCCATATGATAATAACAATAATTAATATTATTATATATCATCTGCAAGGTGAAGGCACCGTGTCTGCAGTGCATGCTGTATATTTTGCAAAAGATCGCATAGAATCGTCCTTAGGAAATATTTCCTAATACACTTTAGTAAGACTTTTTAAGGTTGAGCCAAAAGTTCAGACTTTCTTCCTTCAAATTTGTATTGAAACAGTATTATTGGAGTGTATCGTAATGTGTCGAGTTAAATATTTTATGTTAGAACATACAATAATTCTCCGTACTTATAATATTTTGTTACATTCGTAGGTGACATTTAATACTGAAAAATGCAGGAAACTGATTTGTGAATTAATGACGGACTGAGATGTTTTTAGTATAGTGATGATCTGTTATTGATTGTCATCCTTAGGATTGTTTATTATTTGACTGGTGATTACACGATTTAGCTGATTCCGTTACCCCAACGGCATAGTATGTCTTACTACTTCAAAGTGCACGAAGATTGTGAATGACGATCTGGTGCAGACAGGAAAGGAGGCCATCATGGCTTGTTTCAATATTATATCTCAGCAGTTGTTCGGAAACACCGAGGAAATAGCGGACCTCTGATGCATTAACCTATAATGCCAGTTTTAATTTCTAAAGTCCTAAACCGTTATTTTAATTTGTCACAAGAGCTCTTTTTTATGTAAATAATGTATAGGCATGTGAAAATCCTGTATGAAATTCGAAGTAGGTCAAAATTTTCCGCAGAAAGTTTCTTGACTGTAGCTCGGATAAAATGCCGACAGATGTCACACATGCTGTCAGGCACACTGATATATATATATATATATATATATATATATAGAGAGAGAGAGAGAGAGAGAGAGAGAGAGATTTTCAGTGGTGTGTCTTACGATTCAAGTGTCATGTCGAAAACCTCTCAAGAATTTTGGTGTCTGTGGAAAAGATGGCCCAACCAGTCCTGAAGCAGAGCAGCTGCTTACTCCAGTCTTCATAGGTGTACGGGTGTTTAACAAAACGCCTAAACATTTTCCGTGCACCATAACCAAATACGCCATAACGTGACTCCCGACCTCATCTTGGATTAAGTCCCAGCCTGGCGTGTAACGCCTTTGTTTTACACAGTCCGGTGTGGCAGTTTCTGCTTTACATGCACTGTGAACAGGAACATTTTCAAAATTTTCGCCACTTTGCACGACATATCGTTGTGTGTTGTCCACTCTTCTGTACTGCCTTGATCCCTCTCTGCCATTAACCCTTGTTCATAACCCTGTCATAACAGTGCACGGAGGAACACGCTTTATATTTTATGCCTCTCTGAACATTTCCAGGACGTTCCATGTCATAGATTTCCTTGTTGCTTTACGATAAGCGTGCTATGAAATGGTTAAGGCTGTTAATCGCTTTCACTTCAACGCAGAGGCCCGGGTTTGATCCCAGGCCAGTCCAGTCTATACGGAACGTTTGGTGAAGGATGGAACTGGGGCAGGTTTGTCTTCGAGTGTAGCAATTTTTACTCGTCAATATCAATCCATAATTTTTCTTCGTCATTATTAATCCACCAGTGTTTCACAGTCACATTGTCATATTTAAGTCATATACCATATTAGCAGTCGACAGCGCCATTAAAGGCAACACTTCTTTTTGTCTTTACAAGCAAAACTGCGACAGAAATCACTTAACTGGCTTTAAGTGATGCTGTTTTGGAGTAGTTTCCCGTCGTATATACGCGATCCTGTACAATGAACGCCATAGTTGTGTCACTGCAGACGACAAAGAAGGCTGTTTTCACTCTCATGCCCCTAGCTGTATTTTACGCTATATCACTTTAATTTTCAGGCCTTCATAACTAAAATGACTTGATAACGAACGCCCGATTTGCCCTTTTAATTTGTGTTAGGTACACACACACGCTGTTTGTCTTATCTGAGTGCTGTGCTACATATGTGTTACAGCACATGTGTAGAAACAGGGGTATCCATTGTACATCTAAGACTTAACTATGACCTACCAGTTCAGAAAAAAGTGTTCGTTCTTTACACCGAGTGTATGAAGTTTACGGAGAATGGTGTCTTCTGGGATTTAACATCGTCCAGGCTGTAGAAATACACCGACTACGTCTGTTGTCACGTTACCATTAAGAATGAGGTAGGGGGATGCTTCGACCCATCTGCAAATTTCTACCACGCTACAGAACGTCCTTCTGTTAGCAACCTGATGATGCACAGTACCGTGGTGACAGGACCCAGCCTAACGTGGTTCTTTATCATGAATGGTTGAAGTTATACAAGATAATTTCGTTCTTAGGCGCTTTAATAAAGACACATGGAATGTCTCGACTCCCACTGGGCTGACTTGCACGAAAATTAACATCGGGGATTTTTGCTAAATTTCGTCGACACATCCTAGTTTCATTTAAAACGCCGTGGTTCTGTGTTATTACCATTGTTAGCTTGGTTACTAACTTCTTGATTACCCTGGTTTCCAAGCGTCGCTATCGTTGGTTTGTTGTATTGTGGTCACCTTTTCGCTCACCACCTAACTGCCCGGTGCGAAGTTGTGGAGTTTAGGGCCTCGGCTCTTAGGTGTTTGCTCTTTTCAGTTATCTGTTGGACGTTTCGGTACGTTGTTCGGACACAAGGCAGTCTTTCCCTGGAATGGTGGTGCGACGGTCTGTTGTCAGGTTGTTGATTGAAATTACGTTGAAGAACAATTGTGGAGCACTTTGATGTAGAATTTTGTGACTGAATCTGCAATGCTCGTTGGTTACGTTAGCTCTTTTCACAAAAATGTAATAGTGTTTTCTTCTCTAAGTGTTGAGAACAGAGGTAAAGCTGCTGGGGAATGTATCAAGTGAGTCACCTCCGTCAGTTACCTATTTTAACAGTTACACCTGCAGTCCTTCACACATTAACATGTCGTGCCTAATCAAGAACAGGGACAACACAACTTTATCTGTAGCATGTCCACACTTTGGTCCTACCAACCTCGATCCATAAATCTTCCAGTACAAAAGTACATAATGCACTGTTTCTTGCCATTCTATATGGAAGCAAAATTTGGACCCTCAGACAAAAGGATAAAAAAAGATTGACATTAGTTGAGATGAAATTTTTCGGTAGAACAGTGGGATACTCACTCTTGGACCACAAAAGGAATTAAGAAGTTTTGAAAGAGTTGAAAATAGAAGCGGTGGACGAGAAATTAAGTAAATACAAATCAAATTGGCTACGACACGTAACATGAATGAACAACAACAGGATGCTGAATTTAATGCTGAATTATGGACCACATGGATGAAGAAGTCTTGGAAGACCTTTGAAGAGACTATAAGACGAGGCCGAAACAAGTCTTTTAAGGCCAAACCCGTGACGAATGATGATGACGATGATGATGATGATGATGATGTGGGAATTCCTGTTTACTTTTTACCCGCATAGGGTGGCCAGAGGAAGAAGCTCAGAACTTTCCTTCTTCAAATATCCTGATTTAAAATTCGCGGAATATGTCTTCATCTCGTCATGTCTTAGGCATTACGATAACTTAGCATCTTATTTTAAACATCCTGTTGTGTTTCGTTCTGAACCCAACACGTGTGTTGTAGTGGCCAGTACAAGTATCTGTAACTCATGTGTCTGAACTCTGATAAATTTATCACAATGATGGCATCATTGTTTTGGGGTGGTCCACTGGGATCAACAGAGGGTTGGAATACACTGCGGTGACCACTGTCCCTGTTTGTTATTCACAACAACAACCCTGGACCGTTAGTGCTCTTGTTAGAGGGGATATTTTGGATAGTCGGAAGGTTGTCGGGGGTCTCCAAATTAAAAAAAGAGGCCTTTTTTTGTTGTTGTGCTGATAGTGCTGCCAAGAGCATGTGTAAATCCTAGTGAATATACGGCTGCGTTTCGCAAACTATGTTCCGCGGAACACATGTGTTCCACGAGATGTGAATAGGTATTCCGTCAAAAAAATGAAAAAAATCGTAGATTTTTATTAAGTTTGAATTTAGCATATTTGATCATAGTTTTAGATGCTGTTTGTATAGGAGTTTTTATGAGGACCCTTTATTTGGTTACTAGCAGATCAGGTTGAGCTGACTTTTCTTTGGTAAGTGTGGGACCATAAAACATTAGTGTTCCGTAAATATTTACTAAGTTAAAAAATGTTCCGTGACCAAAAAATTTGGGGAACACTGATGTACTGAATAGTTCTTCGCTCTGTGGTCATGCGTTAACACACCACACCGTCGTGTCGGATGCTGATTATACCAGGAAGTGTTAAAACGGACAGAGGAACGAACTGACTGGCTCGTTTCACTCTGTATTAACTACCAGACTCAACGGAGTTAATTTATACATATGTGTTAGACTAACGACATGTCAGAACGAATAACTGAATAGGCCTAATTTGTGTTAGCCAGTTGGCTGAGTAATACATTAAATGACCAACGGATTTAACTGAGTGACTAAGTAACTTCGTGAAAAAAATACTGAAGCACGAATTTTATGACTGGTTCTTCCTCGCAGTGAACAGCCAGGCTTCCTGCGACAGGTGAAGTTCTCACAGCGGTGCCGATGAAGACTGACGACTTCTGGGATATTGTGCCGTGTATATTGTTAAACTGTTACCGACAATGCTACCCCATCTTCTGTTTCTTAGCAGTAGAAGAAGATGGTGACAGCAGACCCCTCCGAAATGTCGGTAAATATTTTCCAGTCGACAGGCTTGACTTCCTCACCCACAGTTTCCGTTACAAAGACCACCCGGTTAATGCTTTCTGGTAAAGTGATAGCTGTTAGTTGCGAAAGTTGTTCCAGACACAGATGCACTCTGTGAGCAGAATGCAGTGTCGTTGGAAGAGTTCGGCGAGTTAACTGACCAACGTACCGGCTATTATTGATATTTTGATGGTTCTCCGCAGTCCAGTCAGGCAAATTTCCGTCGTAGTAGGCCTGTCTGCAATTCAGATACAGCCTGGTAGTGGCCTTCTTGGGCCGAAACATGTACCTTACTGAAATCTTCGCTGTTCTGAGATGTTATCGCAGCGTCGATTGGTAATTAATTCTTGACGTTATTAATCCAAGAAGCTCCTTTGGGACTGCTTGGCCCTTGAAGATGGGACCGATAGTTGTCCCAAAGCGTCTGTAACTAATTACCAATCCACACGGTGGGTTAATATCCCAGAAGAGCATAGGTGTCATTTACACCGCGGCGGAAGCTTGAAATCTTACATGGCATATTTCTAACAGGGTGTTGTTTTACAATAAATATACTTGTATTTGGCCATAATTTTAACAAAACAGCAGATTCTTGCCAGGGGCCAGTCAATCATTATGCGCGTTCTTAACTTATTGAATGATACGTAATGAACTGATAGAATTAGGCAGGCTACTTGTCTGTGTAATGTACCTTTAACCTTGTATTTATATTCATGCTGACATGCCGGTTTCCTATAGCCGTGTAGTGATATGTATTTGTTTTGTTTGCAGGTAAGGGAGAACAACAAAAACAATGCAGTGAAGAAAAGCAGAGCTTCTCATGAAGTTAAGTCACCTACAGATGTTTACGATGTGTGAGTGTAGTGTGGTTTCTAATGTGACATTACTGTTCGTAACAGACAAACAGATATACTCTTTGCTTCTCCTTGGTAGGTTGTTGTCCTTATTGCCGGCGTGTCAGACTCTGTAGGTTGCGGGTCAAATCCGAAATACAACTTGATATCTTGGGGCCCAAGTATGTATGATGTCACATTCCCTCTTCCTACATTTGTAAAGTTTTAGGTGTATAAAAATGCAGGAATGTAAAATGCTCCTTATATTTAATTTTGTTGGATTTCTTGGGTATATTATGCAATAAATGGGCTGGACGATCCGGGGATCGAATCCTGGTGGAGGCGGGATTTTCCGCACCCGTCCAGTCCGGTCCTGGGGCCTACCCAGCCTTCTATACAGTAGGTACCGGGTCTTTCTCGGGGGTAAAGTGGCCGGGCCGTCGCGTTGACTACCCACCCCATCTAGCGCCGAGGTTAAAAAAAGGGTAGAGCTGTACGTCTTCTTCCCCTATGGGCCTTCGTGGCCTGTTCTAGGATAAATTTTAGTATGCAATAAAAATGACAGTAAAGCTTTATAAATATCAAAAGATCAGCCGGCCACTTCCTACAGCTGTGCGGGCCACGTGCTCTATCGATATTACTGAACAATTCCTAAAATTTTAAGTTATAGATTAAAACGATTTCATGTTAAGTAATTTTAGATTTCTCACTTCACCAGAGTACTGCGTTGGAGGATTAGAACTGTGTCCAAAAATTCTACCACAGTACTAGAATGTCCGTGGCTACCGCACTTTGTGTTCTGTGTTAGGCCAGCGGTAGGAAACAAGACAGTTACATTGCTGTGTACGACATTATTTCTTTATGGATACAGAGGACTCAACCGGAGCCATAATTAGGAAACTGGAATGATTTGGCCAAAATGTATGTACACAATTTTTTACAAGATTCTTGACGAATGAAAACCGTGTAGAAAGAATAGGGACTGTAATTGTGTCAAGCAATTTACTGTGAAGCTGCTGCCGATACAGTTTCTTTGACGCTGTATAGCACAATGGTAACTGTACGTGCCACACAGTTTAATATTTAGATCACCTAAATCTCTCGTATGTGTTGTGTTGTTCTGTTTTTAAAATAAACGGGGATTATTCTCCAGCCAGCATTGACTCGTAAGTCGGTCTTCGAAATGGAGACGCAGCGTGTTGCTGTTATGTGGGAACTGATTTTTGAATACTAGATTATTTTTGGGGAGGGTGTGGGGGTTACAGCAATATCAGTGAGGGTCATGCAGCACCCGCAGCTGGAACAATTGAAACAGGTGAACTTTCCGCTGAATAACGTGTAATTCACTTTGCAGCTATAAACAATGACTGCAGGCTACAGTATTTTGATTCTGTGACATGAAGTTCCTCACTGGCTGAGGGTTATCTGTGCAATAATTGTATTAATTATAATTTCAACGTCAAGGGCTGTGTAATGTGTACATAAACCTCAAATACAAATAGGAAATAACGCAGCAGGGGAATTCTGTGTAACTTCTAAGAAAAGACATTTTGTTCGGATATCCTTTGGGATGAATACTATTCGCAAGGTCTACGTACAGGTATAGATGACATGACAATATTGAAATGGGCCTTACGGTAGAGGATGGAAGGAAGTTGGCTGATTCATTTGAGGGTTAAAGTCTTCTGGGATGTGACGCAATGTCGCTGTGTTTATTGTATTGTTCCCAACATGTCTGAGGACAAAAGAAATTACCTTCTTCTTTGACTCCTTGGTCCTTAAAGATGGAGGCGCTATGGTCCATCGGACGTCGGGAACCGTTCACGCAGCGACACAGCTTCACATTCCAAGCGACATCCATCTACTGGAACACGGCTGCGAGAAACTATAATCTTTCACGGATTCTTTTTTATTAGAATAGGGACCAGTCGCCGACTCCTGGATAAGATAGTGAAACTTCGGTTTCCGTAAAATGTGCGCCCTTAGCTGGCTAGCTGAGCAACTGTTAGAATTGCTCTGCTGGATGTTTGTTAGGTTAGTTTGTTAGTTGGGTCAGTTCCGTAATGACTCATACATTTTTAGTCTGAAAACAAGTGCATCTACAAGAAGGAAATTCGTTGTCCATCTGCACTGAGTGTTTCACGTACTTCGAAGAACCAAGGAACTCCAGGAAGCAGAAATCTTTTTCTGAATGTAACAGTGTTTTAGATGATCAAGTAATTTGATGGCATATTTGCCGAGTCCACAAGAGCCTGAAATTTTCCCATTCCTGAGCCATATGAATCCATTTCACGCCTCCCCATTCTGTCTATTTAAGAGCCATTATAATATTATCTTTTTATCTACGCATGTATCTTTCAAATAGTCTCTTTCCTTCAAGATTCGGCGCCAAAACGTGTGTGCATATCACATCTCACCCACCCGTGCCACGTGACTTCATACAAATGATGTACATGAATTCAGTTCGTGTCCACACAGGACAAAATCGTCCGTTATAAACTGCAGCCATTTTAAGCTGCTGGGTGAAACAGTCGCTCTGCACTGGGCAGAATCCTACGGAACGTAAACGCAGTATGCTGAGTTGAACGTTGATATATTTGAAACTTTTTTTTTAATGTGTAGAACTTCTTAACCGATTGCACCTCTGGCACTTGAAATATGTTCTGGACGCCTAAACCAATTTTCTCCGGAACGGCAGATTGATGTGTGTAATGCACGAAAAACCAAGGCAATAAATTCTTCGGAATTTAGAATACTGCACTTCAAAAGGAAGCGTGTTTTCTTGTTTCTCCGTTAAGGAGTTGGTGGTCAATCTTAAGCGTACGCGATGTTTTGCGTGAACCTGCTGACCTCGTTTTCACTGTCGATGAAACAAGCTGTCCTAAAAAGTCGGTAATTTTTAAAACAGACTACACGGCGTCACATCCCAAAACCCAATATAATGGCTGCGAGATTTGAGGTTCTTCTGTCGGCGTTGAAGAAGCTTCAAGTCTTGTAGGGTATGATGCCTTTTCGATTCGTAAATAGTTTCCGACGTTTCGGAGGAACTTGCTGCCTCCATCCTCAGTGATTTACAATTAAAAATAACTACTTACCAGTCGACACGGCGTTACGTCCCAGAAAAACTGAGTCTTCGATATGGCTGCCTTCACGTGAATTCTGTATCCACGATGGCAGTAGGCTGTGATTTGCAGAATGTAGGGGCGTGTGGACTGTCGTGTTTCTGGATACCAACGAACTCAAAAACCACAACCAACCAAATAACTAACTAGCTAAATGTCAATTTTTGGAATTTAGCCAAACTGGAAGAAAGTAAGAAGCTGAAGAGAAAGTACTGTTACCTTTCCCTTTTTGAAATCCAGAGTTCTGTCTTGGTTTACATGTTTTAAAACTTACAACACTTGTAAAAACACGTAGAATGAATACTGAGCTGTAGAAGGTAAAGTTGTCCGCGCTCGTAGTGCAGCATTGTGCCATCAAAGTATATTATTTTCTTTGTCACTGGCTGAGGGTGTGTAGTCAGCTTTAGGTCCCATTTAGTTTATATCCGGTATCAGGCGTCTCGGCACCCACTGCCTAGGAAGTTGGGTGGGCCCCAGATGCAGCCTGGACGCTTTAGAGAAGAAACGAATCTATTGTGCCTGCTGGGTATCGAACTCCGATTTTACGATTATCCAACCCGTAGCCTAGTCACTATTCTGACTGAGCCATCCCGTCTTCCGTACATACGAAATAAGAGGCTGGTATTGAAGGAGAATGAAAACAACATTTTGAGATCCTATGACGCCATTCAAACGTTATTGTCGTCCTGGAGACACACGTCAGCCCGAATTTTCGTCCCGCGGAAACGAAAATGTGTTTAGAAGGTGCTGATAAAACGAATGGCTGGGTGCAGTATTGATCGGACAGGTACTGTACGGTGCATGCACCACGGACGGGCAGACGGCCCACTGGTGGCGATGGCTTAACGGTACTCGACAGCTGCCTATCATGTCACGAAATGAGATGCTTTTAGTGAAGTCGAAGACTCATTACCGTGTTCACAAAATCATATTTTGAGCCATATAATAGGGAATGTGGACCAGTCGTCAAGTTAACAATCTGCTTCTTTTTTTAAAAATGTGAAGACCTGAGTTTATTTAAATATGAGTTAACATTTTCAGATTTTATTAAATTTTTAAATTTTCTTTCCTGTTTTCCCTCTACAGTAAATACATTGTATCACCATAACAAAGGTCAACCTCGTAATGCTCTGTACAAAAATAATAGCATTTTTTCTTCAGAGAATTTTGCGAAACACAGTCTTAAGACTGTATTTGTAGCATTGTAGTACACGCTGCTTGTCATCGTACGCTAAACTTGTATATTACATGTTTCGATCGAGAGGATTGTCTTCATGCAGAATGTGTAAAAGTAAAAAATTTGGAGTCACCACAGGTTTTACAAATACGGTAATCATTACAGCGAAACAGTCCATTTTTTAAACCTTAAGACATTCCGTTGTGTTTTTTGTTATAATGAATGGTACTTTTTACCGTCAAAGCAACTTTATTATTAATATTCATAAAAATGTATTCATAATGTTATGTTTTTATAGTTTGATTGGCCTGGGGATGACCGTATTTGGTCGAAACATGTCGCAATACTAATAAGGTAAAATAGTGTCAGTAATAAAGTTGTGTTGATGACGAAAAGTACCATTCATTACAATACTTTTATGTTCGATTAAATATGCAGATACTGCCATGTTAAAATTTGAACTTAAAACTTGAAATGGAAAATTTTACGATGATTGTTTCCAATTTAAAGTATGGTAACTGTGTATACTATTACTTTTGTTTGTTCCTTTTATTATTGTCGTGGCCGTTGTCATATATATTTATTAATTTCGTTGTCTTGTAATTCTACCAATCGTGGAGCTATTTTTTTTTTTTGTCATTGTCGGCTTGTCTGACATCTTGTTGTCGTCTGTGTGTGTGTGTGTATATATATATATATGTATATTTTATAATATATATTACATATATATTGCATGTTGCAAGTGTGTATTGGTAATAATTATAAGCGTAAGCGTATGTATGTTTATCGTGGAGTGAATATTACAAAGTTTTCTTCAATAATGTTACCGTTTTTTCTGCTTATCATTGGTTGTTTGTCCGTGTTTGTTGTAGCTTAATGTTTGCTTTTATGTGCAGCAGCTTTAGTATGGCTATATATTTCGTATACAATTCCCTATGCTTGATCTTCAGGATGTCGGTTTTAATGGTGTAGGTAAACTCTAATCCTTGGTTGTGTGCTCTTATTTTGGGTGGCTGCAACATAGACGGACAAGTGACCAGTGACAAGCAGCGAAAATGGCGGTATTACGCTTTATAATATAAACTCCACAACATACATACATACATATCCAGAATAAGACAGGCAGTGAACGTATAACGTAACATCAAGGCGCGTTCGTGCAACCATTTTTGTAGTGGAAATGCAATGTAATATTACACAACCTGAATGTTTGTCTTTGTAGCCTTAGGTGTCCAGCATGAAATGAGCATGCGCCATGTTGTCACATGTGGCCTGCTCCGTTCAGCATTTTTCCACATTACCTCATAAAAAGTATAATTTTCGAAAGAAGTTATTGATCACAAATGTGTGTTTTTATTTCCTCAACAACTTTTGTCTGAAACATTTTCCGTTCTAAGAAGAATAGAGCGAGAAATGATAAAAAAATATTTATTGATCGTCATTTAAAGTACCCGTTAATCTTGTACGATTTTAATGAAACGTGAATTTGCTCGACAGATTTTTCGAAAAATCCTAAAATATCAAATTTCATGAGAATCCGTCCAGTGGGAGACGAGTTTTTCCATGCGGACGAACGGACGAACAGGCATGACGAAGCTAATAGTCGCTTTCCGCTATTTTGCAGACACACCTAAAAAGCGACAAAGAATGAAATAAACCATCCATCTCAGGAGAAGTAGACCCACAGTTGGGGAAATTACATCGTGTACATTATTATACTCGTATAAAAGCAAAACAAAGAATAGGACAATAGCCAAGACATTGTCGACAGAACCAAAGATAAACAATACTATAGGTCAATTATCGCACTTTAAATTTTAAACACGTAAAACATTTTAAAGTTTTATGTTCAAGTTTTCAATACAAATTCGATTGTAGTGTTGTTGTTATATTTTATTTGTATTTTGTCAAGAATGAAGGTATTGTGGCGTAACGAAAATAATGCAATGCCGTCTGTGATTCCACCCTTGTGATTATTAAATGTTCTCCCTGAGGATGGTCATTGCGACCGAAACATGTAGCAAGAGCGTTTACTGCAAATAAATACGATGTCTACTAAGATGGTATACACGTAGATATTTACGTATATGAGAATAGTGCACGGTATGAAGAAGAACTGTTTCGAAGTACAAATTTGGGCAAAAGGTAGAGTTTGTTACGCTAAATTATATGGTACAGATATTTACCACTCGACAGAACCCGGGATTCAATGTAAGGTAAGTCAGGACTAGTGAAAAATACTGGTTTAAGTACAAGAAAATACACTTTTAGTTTTCTTGACTGTACTTAGCTCCCATGGTTTGTGGTACCGAAAAGGGGACGTTGTAGAATTTTGGAGGGAGAGATTTCTGCATTAATTATGATGGTAACACAGCAGACAGTTCTTTGTGTACCGGCTGAATGAAGCGTAGCAATTCATTCAATATAAACAATTGACAATAGCGTAGCGGCTTCGTGGCGGAAGACAGATGGAGGACTTCCTACCAAACTGAATACCTGCATCTAACACATGTCATACCTCGTCTTGCGCATCTCCTCTCCTAGCCTTCCAACTGAGGGACGAATCCAAACTATCATATTTCACCCTGCTTAGGCTGCAAAGAGAATAACCAGAGGTGGGGCTCCGCTCATGTTACGCATTGCGACGCGCTGAGATGTTGTCGCTCGATGTGTAAGTTTAAGTACGGGAAGGAATGACAATTGCATGATAGCAGAACCTGAATATTTAACATCGCTAAAGCCAAAGCCCACTGATGGACGCGACCTTGAGCCAGTTCAAAATTCTTCAATCCTCGTCGTCGTCGTCATCATCATCATCATCATTGCCTTTTTCCTCACTTCATTCTATGTTCTGTGTGAGTTTAGTGAGTCTGCTAATAAGGAGCAGGGAACCCAGCAACCTGGGCGTATGAGTTAGTGAAATAGAGGCCAAGGGTGAGTAGAATGCTTTAGTTACAATGCGTCACCTCTCGACCAATGCTTTTCTCAAACATACCCCACTCCCCTCGTATTTCTGCTGTACTTCGTGCACCGCACAACTCAAGAGGCATGACTGGAAAATTGTATACCACAATAACCCGGTTGAGAATAAAATGACCCTTTATACCCCAGTCCACTTGTGACATCAGAGTACGCACTGTGCAGCTGCACTCATGTCGCTGGAGTACAGGCTCCACAATGACTCCTTCGTGACAAATCCCCATGTTCTGTCAACAAAAGATTACCGAAATGTTATCATACAAGTAAGCCCTTTGTTATCCGATTCCATGCAGCCAGCATGAAAGGAAACCACTGAATTATTACACATACCACTGGAACAAATCCTCTCTGCACTGACGCCAGACCCCAGTTTAAAACAAGCTACAGTGTACGGTTAAATGCTCTGTTCAAGTACATGTAAAGTGACGAAATGTGATAAATACGGGTCATAGGAAGTTATGGTTGCTCTCTGTACGGACGGAAATTGACTTGCGATGACCAAAAATATTTTGAGCAAACATTTGGAGCGAGTTCAGGAACACAAAGAATGTTGGAAAATTTTCGTCTATGATTGTTATGCTTTAGATGTTTTAATTCTGTTTTTATGAGCCGGAATATCTAAGATTGGAATGTGAACTGGTTGACTGGCAAATAGGATTCTATTTCCGATAAGGGTAAGAAGTTATACTCAGTTCCTCAGGGTCCACTTCCGTTCTGGCACTAGCCGAAATTCATATCCGATGAATACGGAGGACTCTGTGTCAGGGTTAAAGCGGCCGATGCTGAAGGTGATATTTCGATTTCAGTCAATGATAAGAATACGCGAAAGGTATGCTTCCACTGCCCGGTAGACAAGATCCTGGTACCCTGTCAGATATGAAGTCGGTCTGCACGCTGTGGAGAAGAGGGAGTTATCTACTTATGCCGGGAATCGAACCCCGATTAACAGTTCTGCCGGTCTGTTGCGTAGTCACTGTATTGACTAAGCAGGATGGACTGAAAAAGCCTCGAATGTTTTTCGAAGAGGATATCCGTTCTTTGAGTCAAGAAAGCCCGGTCTTAGACATTCCAAATATTGTACCCCGTAACTGTGTGTTGATCATTCAGATTGACAGCCAGACGGGGCCCCACAAATATGCATTCTATGGACTTCGGGTGAAGGCATGTAGATTCATGCAGCGGACCACAAGTTGCAAGAACCGCAATCACCTGCAAGTGCTTCACAGCGTGTGTATGTGTGTGTGTGTGTGTGTGTTTTGTGCTATAATACAAACTATATGAAACAACCCCATCTGGCAGCCATACAAGTGCGCGTGCGCTGACATCTTGCGTTTAATGGTCTAAACATAATCAGCGTGTGTTTACGACTTCACATTTTATGTTGCTACTTCGCGGAATGTAACAATAATTCCCACCACTTGTACGTGTGATGTCATGGACAGGGATGTGAAAAGCAAACAGTATCACGCCCCTAAAACGTGGTGTGGAGCAAGACAGAGATAAGGGGCTCGTATACAGCGAAGCGGTGTGACAAAGTGATTAGTTGAGTGAATTTCTAATTGCCTACCTCTTTGGTTTACTGACTAGCTGGCAAACTGTATAATTGTTTGGAGAACCAGGTGATCTGGGATGTTAATGTTGATCCGCCTTGTAAATAGTTACCGACGTTTCGGAAGAAGGCACTGCTTCTGTTTTTAGGTTCGTGCTTTCCAAGAGCAGATTTGTCTGAAACGTCGGTACCTTTACTATTCGACAAGATGTAATACCGTAGAAGAATTCGATCTTCATGGACACCGCCAAGGGAACCTCAAATTTCCCTCTGTATAGTTGTGTGATTGGGTGATGGCTGATTTGCTGGTTGCGTAAATCATAAAGTTGCTGAATGCTGAACTTGATATTTAACGAGGTGAAGTTTTGCGTACCTCACTGATAATAGGTCTTTGTTTCGCATAACAAGAAATTTAGGAATTTAAGAATTTGTAAGACTTCATTGGTTAAATTCGTCTGTGTCTCTTCTCTATCACTGCGACCCTCTTACGTTCGGCCTTGGCTTTCCCCACAAAAGGTGCCATTTTGTTCTGCCCAAAGCTCTTGTTCTCTCTCTTTTTACATCCATATTACTCAAGTCCAATTCAACATCACCCATCCATCTACGTAGGTCTTCCTTTATTTCTCTCCCTTCCTGGTCTGCCTTCCAGTAACTTCCTTAAAGTTCTGTAACCATCCATTCTTACAAAATGACAAATCCATTCAAGTCTCTGCACTTAATTATGGTTACAATATCACGAGATATAATTTTTTTAAATAAATTTCGTGATTCTTTTCCTCCAGTTGCCTTTTGCTTGTGTTGGTCCATATTTTTCTAAGTATTTTCATTTCCCACGTCATTAAGACGAATAGTAATTGTGGTCCATGATTCAGCTTCATAGGTCGCGTTCGGTCTTATAATTGTTTTGTATTGACATGTGTACTTTTAATTATTGGATTATATACTTTTCTTTGATAGAACAAAAACAACTGGAAAATGTGGAATGTTTTAATATTTGGGTAGCATGTTAACAAGTGATGGAAGATGTACGTGTGAAATTAAATTCAGAATAGCCATGGCAAAAGCTGCATTCAACAAGAAGAAGACTCCTTTTACCAGCAAGTTGGGTTTAAATTTGAGGAATAAACTAGTAAAATGCTGCATTTGGAGCATGGCTTTGTATGGTGCTGAAACTTGGACGCTTCGGGCAACAGATCAGATATAACTGTAAAGTTTTGAAATGTGGTGTTGGAGAAGGATGGAGAAGATCAGTTGGACTGATCATGTGAGAAATGAAGAAGTGTTATTTAGAGTCAATGAGCAGAGGAATATCCTACATGAAATAAGAAAATGGAAGGCTAACTGGATTGGTCACATCTTACGTAGAAACTGCCTTCTAAAACAAGT
>JGI20166J26741_11670029_pt1 | contig 22240 bp, 18 predicted proteins | sample TergutCu122P5_FD_26741 | JGI IMG/M metagenome (IMG submission 26741)
CCGTCGACATCGATTCGCTGATCGAGCGCGGCGCCGTGCGCGCCAATTCGTATGTCAAGGTACTTGGCGAAGGCGAGATCAAGGTCAAGGTCGACGTCACGGCCGACGCCTTCTCCGAGTCGGCCAAGAAGAAGATCGAGGCCGCCGGCGGCACCTGCGTCACGCTGTGACGGTCGGTCGCCGGCCGGAGCGCCGTCGGTCTTGATGCTGCCTGGGCCGCGTTGTGGTCCTTGGCGGGGTTTGCCGGCATCCGGCCGACCCCGGAGCATCCCGGCTATCTCGACCTTCGCGGCGGTACACTCCTTCGCATGGCATACATTCCTCCGACGCAGTATCCCGTCCAGCAACCTGTGTCCAGGAGCGGCGCGAGGACTGGTCTGGTGGCAGCCCTGATCGGATTGTTGGTCGTGGTGGTTGGTGTCGTGTCCTTCATCATCGGTCGCAATTGGCCCGACGCCTTGGGTTCCGACTCGTCAACGGAGACCACGCAGCCCACGCGGACCACGCAGACCCCAGCCCCAATGAAGCCCGTGATCTACCTGTATCCCAGTCAGACCATGAACGTCACGGTCCGGCTGACGAACGCTGACCGCCTGGCGGTGTCGTACCCGGAGTATGGCGATGGTTGGCAGGTCACGGCGCACCCGGATTCCAGCCTGATCGATCGGCGCACCGGGCGGCAGTTGTATGCCCTGTACTACGAAGGCGGGCGGCAGGCACCGGCGACGCGGACGGGCGAGGGGTTCGTGGTACCTGGTGCCCAGACCGCCGCCTTCCTGGAAGGGGCGCTGGCCGAGCTGGGGCTGAACCAACGCGAGGCCGAGGAGTTCATCATCTATTGGCTTCCGAAATTGCAGGGCAACCCGTACACATACATCCGTTTTGAGAGCCTGGCTGAGCAGGCGGCCGTGCACGATCTGATCGTCACGCCCACGCCGGATGTCGTGATTCGCGTGATGATGGACTGGCAGCGCCTGGAGGCTCCGGTCGCCGTGACTCCTCAGACCTTGACCGCGCCGGAGCGCCACGGCTTTGTGGTCGTCGAGTGGGGCGGCACGCCCATTCCGTAGCGATCAGATCTTGCGGATGCGGACTTTCTCCACGCCGTGATCGTCGCCCTTGCGCAAGATGACGGTGGCGCGGTCCTTCGTCGGGGCGATGTGCTCGCGCAGGTTTGGGCCGTTGATGTCGTCCCACACCTCGCCCGCCTGGCGGGTGGCCTCGGCGTCGGTCAGTTTTGCGAACTGCCTGAAGAAACTGGACGGGTCCTGGAACGCGGTCGAGCGGAGCTCGAGGAACCGCTCGATGAACCAGGTGCGGACCGCCTCCTCCGACGCGTCCACGTAAACCGAGAAGTCGAGGAAGTCCGACACCGACAGGGCGGGGTCGCCATCGGCGCCGTGCCAGCGCGGTGGTTGCAGCACGTTGAGACCCTCGAGCACCAGGATATCGGGCCGCTCGACCGCCACCGACTGGCCCGGCACGATGTCGTACAGGACGTGGCTGTAGACGGGCGCCTCGACGCGCGCCAGGCCGGACTTGACGTCGACGATGAATCGCAGCAGGGCGGCCGTGTCGTAGGTTTCCGGGAAGCCCTTCCGGCCCAGCAGCCCGCGCTCCTCCAAGGCGGCGTTCGGCCTGAGAAAGCCGTCCGTCGTGATCAGTTGGACGCTGGGCCGGCCGGGGGAGCGCCGCAGCAGTTCGGCCACCAGACGCGCCACCGTGGACTTCCCGACGGCCACCGAGCCGGCGATGCCGAGGATGAAGGGGATGCGCGTGGGCGGCAGGCCCAGGTAGTCACCGGCGTCGCGGTTCAGGTCGTCCATGTTGCGGGAATACTGCCCGATCAGCTCGGCCAGGGGATGGTAGACCTCCAAGACGTCGAGCTCGCTGGTCGGGTCGCCGATGCCGCGCAGCTTGTCGATCATCGCCTGATTCAGGACGACGGCCGTCGTCGCGGCCAGCTCGGCCCAGGCCGATCGGGGCATCTCGATGAACGGCGTCTGACTCACACGGCAACGATACCGCCTGCCGCTCGGTGGGCTGGTTGTGTGTGAGCTGTGTGTCACGAGTCACGTCGCGAATCGCGCCTCCATCGCTGCATTGGAGGGCGCCGGGGGTTATGCTGGTGCGAACTCCATCTACCAGGAAGGGACAAAGCGATGGCAGGGACATTCGAGGTGTACCAGGACAAGGCTGGCAAGTATCGTTTCCGTCTCAAGGCCGGCAATGGCCAGATTGTTTGCCAGGGTCAGGACTACGAGTCGCTGACGGGGGCCAAGGAGGGGTGCGCCGCCGTCGAGCGCGCGGCCGCCGGCGCCAAGATCATCGAGGTCGACAAGTAGTCTCGTCCACTCAGCAACCGGCGGGCGGCTCCTTCGGGGGCCGTCCGTCGTCTTCGCGCCGGTAAGCTTGACGCTCATGTGCGGAATCATCGGATACGTCGGGCCGGGTGACGCCTCCGCCATCGTCATGGACGGCCTGAAGCGCATGGAATACCGGGGATATGACTCGGCCGGCATCGCCCTGGGGGCGAACGGCCGCCTGTTCGTCGCCAAGCGTTCGGGCAAGCTGGCCAATCTGGCGGCGGTGCTGGCCGAGGATCCGCCGCCGGCCAGCCACCAGGGCATCGGCCACACGCGCTGGGCCACGCACGGCGGCCCCACCGACACGAACGCCCACCCCCACATCTCGGCCGACCAGCGCGTCGCTCTAGTGCACAACGGCATCATCGAGAACTTCGCCGAGCTGCGAGCCGAGCTGGAGGCCGACGGTGTGCCGTTCGCATCGCAGACCGACACCGAGGTGGCGTCCCAGTGGCTCGCCCGCGAACTCGCCCGCTGTGACGACCTGACCCAGGCCATGCGGGTGACGTGCGCGCGCCTCAAGGGGGCCTTCACGCTGGTGGCCATCGATGCCACGGACCCCAATCACATCGTGGCCGCGCGCCGCAATTCGCCGCTCGTCGTGGGCGTCGGCGAAAGCGAGAAGTTCGTCGCCTCTGACGTGGCCGCCTTCATCGATCACACGCGCCACGCCATCGAGCTGGGCCAGGACCAGGTCGTTTGCATCAGCGCGACCGACGTCGCCGTCAGCGGCTTCGACGGCAAACCGGTGGAGGTGCGTCCCTACGTCGTGAACTGGGACGCCAAGGCGGCCGAAAAGGGCGGCTACGACTGGTTCATGCGCAAGGAGATCTTCGAGCAGCCGCGGGCCGTCGCCGACACGCTGCTCGGGCGGGTCGACGAGTCCGGCCGGCTGCAACTGGACGAGTTGGCGATCGGCGAGGAAGAGCTGCGGTCGGCCGACAAGATCGTGATACTGGCGGCCGGCACCGCCTTCTACGCCGGTCTGGTCGCCAAGTACGCCATCGAGCACTGGACGCGCGTGCCCTGCGAGGTCGAGCTGGCCAGCGAGTTCCGCTACCGCGATCCCATCGTCGGGCCGCGCACGCTGTGCGTGACGATCTCGCAGTCGGGCGAGACGGCCGACACGCTGATGGCCATCCGGTACGCGCGGTCGCAGGGAGCCCGCGTCATAGCGATCTGCAACACGGTCGGCGCCACGATCCCGCGCGAATCCGATGCCGTCTTGTACACGCGGGCCGGTCCGGAGATCGGCGTCGCGTCGACCAAGGGCTTCACCACTCAGGTCGTGGCGTGCTACCTGCTGGGGTTGTGGCTGGCGCAGGTGCGCGGCACCAAGTTCGGCGACGAGATCGGCGCCACACTGGACGAGCTGGCCGCGATGCCGTCCCGCATGCAGCAGATGCTCGACCAGGCGGAAAGCATCTACGCGCTCGCCCACGACCTGGCGGCCAACCGGGATTTCCTGTTCCTCGGCCGCCACGTCGGCTATCCGGTCGCGCTGGAGGGGGCGCTGAAGCTCAAGGAGATCGCGTACCTGCACGCCGAGGGGTTCGCCGCCGGCGAACTGAAGCACGGCCCCATCGCCATCATCACGCCGGCCACGCCAGTGTTCGTCGTCGTGCCGCCCCGGGGCCGCGATCAGCTGCACGACAAGGTCACCAGCAACATCCAGGAGATCCGGGCCAGAGGCGCCCGCGTGCTGGTCCTGGCGGAGGTGGGCGACGCATCCGTCGAACCCTTCGCCTCGACGATCATCGGATTGCCGCGCTGTTCGACCCTGTTGCAGCCGCTGCTGGCCATCCTGCCCCTGCAGTTGTTCGCCTGCGAGATCGCGACCGTGCTCGGTCATGACGTCGACCAGCCGCGCAATCTCGCAAAATCGGTTACCGTGGAGTGATGGACGCGAAACCGGCACCATCGGTGAAGAAGATGTCGCTGCGGACGTGGCGCTCCGCCTGGCCCGCGCCGACGGCCGGCGACGACAAGTACTCGCGTGGCGTCGTGGGCGTCGACACCGGCTCTGCCCGCTACCCCGGCGCGGCCGTGCTGTCGACGCTGGGCGCGCTGCGGGCGGGGGCCGGCTTCGTCCGGTTCTGCGGCACGCCTTCGGCACGCGACGCCCTCTTGGCCAGATGTCCTTCCGTCACCTTCGGGACGGGCCGCGTGAACGCCTGGGTGCTGGGCTGCGGCTGGGACGAGGACGAGATGAACGTGGCACGGCTGGCCTCGCGTCTGGCCGACGGCGTCCCCTGTGTCCTCGACGCCGGCGCGCTGTGGGTCATCGGCGCGGCGCTCGAGTCGCTGGGGCTCGACCACCTGCCGAAGGATTGCCTGCTGACGCCGCACGCCGGCGAGCTGGCCCGGCTTCTGGGTGTCGGACGGGCCCTGGTGACGGCGGATCCCATCGGTCACGTGCGCCAGGCCGCCGGGCGCTTGGGGGCGGCGGTGTTGCTCAAGGGTGCCGAACAGTTCTGTGCCGCACCCGACGGTCGCGTCGTCATGGCGGTCCCGGGCCCGGCCTGGACGGCTCAGGCCGGCTCGGGCGACGTCTTGGCCGGCGCCGCGGGCACCCTGTTGGCGGCGGGCCTGCCGGGCCAGGAAGCCGGCCTTGCCGCCGCTTCCCTGCAGGCGCTGGCCGCGTCGCAGAACCCCGGCCCCTGGTCGCCCGACCAACTGGCCGACCGGTTTCCGTCGGTGATCGCCGGGGCGGACACCGGCGCCTGAGGGCGGTCGCCGGCCGTCTTGCCGACGCACCGCTTCGCGTCAGTGGATCGCCGGCACGTGCTTGTACAAGGCCCGCAACGGCGCTGGCGCCCACCAGTTCCACTTGCCCAGCACCGTCATGGTGGCTGGCACCAGCAGCAGGCGCACGAGGGTGGCGTCCGTCACGACCGTGATGGCCAGCATCACGCCGATCTGTTTGATGGCGCCCATCTGCCCGAACGTGAAGCCGATGAACACCGCCACGATGATCGCGGCGGCCGACGTGATGATGCGGCCCGACCGCTGCAGGCCCATCTCGACGGCCGCGTCGTTGGGGTGCCCGGCGTCCCAGAACTCCTTGATGCGGGCCAGCAGGAACACCTCGTAGTCCATGGCCAGGCCGAACCCGAAGCAAACCGCGCAGACGACGATGAAGGTCTCGAGTCCCAGCACCTTTGGCATGCCGAACAGGCCGTGCTCGAAGATGAACGACGCCGCGCCCAGCGACGCTATCAGCGACAGCGAGTTGATGATCAGGGCCTTCAGCGGCACGATCACCGACCCCGTCATCAGGAACAGCAGGATCAGCACGGCGCCGATCATGATGCCGAGCGCCGCCGGTGCGGCGTCCAGTACCGACTGGATGAAGTCGTGCTGCAGCGCCGCCGCGCCGCCGATCAGCAGCGGCACGCCCGCGTCGTAGGCGCGCAGGCTCTTGACGGCATCGGTCACCTGTGCGCCCACCTGATCGCTGGCGTCGATGTGCACGTTGATGATCGTGCGCGTGTCGTCGCCGGGCACGGCGGCGGGCTGGCTGACGAAGTCCACGCCGTCGAGTGTCTGCAGATACGCGTAAAGACGGGCGGCCTGGGCCGGCGGCTCCTCGGCCACGACGACGATCGAGGACTGCCGCATGTACGGATAGTCGTTCTGAACGGCGTCGTACGCCTGCACGGTGGGGTTGGTGCCGGGCAGGAAGTCGGCGAACACCGTGCGCATCTTGAGCGACCTGATCGGGGACGCCATGATCACCAACACGACGAGTACGAGCAGCATGATGATCCAGGGCCGGCGATGGACGCCGTGGGCCAAACGCGAGAAGAAGCCCGTGTCGCTGACCGAGTCACCCAGCGTGCGGGTGACCTGGCGGACGCCTGGGATGCGCGTCAGAACGGATCGCTGGATCAGCACGCGGTTCATCAGGACGATCAGCGCCGGCACCACCATGATGGCCATGAGCACGGCCAGCACCGTGACGGCGATGCCGGCCGTGGCGATGGCCTTGAGCATCGGCGACTGCATGGTCAGCAGGGCCGACATCGCGCAGGCGATCGTGACGGCCGAGAACGTGACGGTTCGTCCCGCCGTGGCGACCGTTTCCCGGGCCGCCGCCTTGACGATCTCCTTGGCCGCGAACTGGCGCGGCACGCGCGAGCCGTCAGCGGGGTAGCCCTGCTTGGCCAGCTCGCCCGACAGCTGCTCGCGGTAGCGCGAGACGACGAGCAGGCCGTAGTCGATGGACAGCGCCACTCCGACGATCGAGATCAGGTTCAGGATGAACGAGTCCACGGTCATCACGAACGTCAGACCCCAGACGACGCCCAATCCGACGACGATCGAGATGATGGCGCCGATCAGCGGCAGCCCGGCGGCCAGGATGCCGCCGAACACGATGATCAGCAGCACGAGCGCCACGGGCAGGCTGATCGCTTCGCCAGTGATCAGATCGGACTGCACCTGCGTGACGATCGTGTTGCTCAACAGCTTCTGGGAAACCTCGGTGGCCGTGGCGCCGGGGAACTGGCCGCCCAGGTCTGTGTTCAGCGTCGTCACCGCGCCGGCGATCGCGTCGCGGGTGGCCGCCTGGGCGGCGGAGTGGCCGGCATCGCCGAGATCGGCGTCGAGCGTCAGGCCGATCACGAAGCCGTCCTGGTTGCTGGAGATCAGCGCGGCCGCCTGCTGCTGCACGGCCGGGTCGGGGGCGGCCAGCATCTGGAACGGGTCGGTCTGCTTGGCGACGCCCTCGATGCCGGCCAGGCTGGCGCGGTGGCCGGCCATGAACTGCGTCAGGGCCGGCGCGTCGGCCTGGACGTCGACGCCCTGCACGACGATCGTGATCGTTTCGCCGCCGCCGTTCGCCGACAGGTTGTTGACCTTGTCGGAATCGGAACCGGGCACCAGCGAGGTCGAGTTGTCGAGGCGGGCGAAGAGCCCGCCCTGGCCGAAGCCCCACAGCACGCCGGTCGCGGCGGCGGCTGCCATGGTCAGCCAGATCGCGATGAACACCCACGGGTGACGCGTGACGCCGCGCCCCAGTGCCTTGAACATCTGCTGCCTCGATCCCGATATTCGAGCCCCGGGAGGGAGTCGAACCCTCGACCTTCCGCTTACAAGGCGGAAGCTCTGGCCGCTGAGCTACCGAGGCGGGATGTCCAATTCTGCCTTGTCCGCGGTCATGAACAAAAGCTCGGGCACTACAGGTGGGGCGCCGCCATGAAGGCTACTCCGTCGCCCGACACGAACGGCCGTTCGTCCGCGCCGACGAAGGCGGCCTGTCCCTGCACCAGTTCGCTGGCCGCGCCCGGCACCGCCAACTCGAGGTGGCCCTCCACGACGAATACCACGCGGGCCAGTCCATCGCCCGGCACCGGCACCGGGTCGACCCGATCGGTCGGCGTCAGCCGCCACAACTGGAACTCGGGATCGTCCGTCGGGTAGCGCCAGGCGACGGGTCCGTCGGCCACCGGGACGACGACGTCCGGCGGACCCGGGTCGAAGACGATCACGGACGCCAGGGCCGCGTGGTCGACATGCTTGGCCGTCAGGCCGGCGCGCAGCACGTTGTCGCTGCTGGCCATGATCTCGATGCCCGAGCCGCGGAGGTAGCTGTGCAGCACGCCGGCCGCGTTGTGAAGACCTTGGCCCGGCTCCAGCCGCACCTGGTTCAGCAGCAGGGCGGCCAGCAGCGAGGGGTCGCCCGGGTACTGCTCGTCCAGCATTATGGCCAGCCGGGCGAACCGTCCCACCTCGCCGGCGTCGTCGGTGTGCCGCACGGCCGCCGCCAGCACCTCGTTGAGAATGGCGCGGCGCGTGTCGTCGAGTGTCAGGCAGTCGAGGAAGACTTCGGCCACAGCGGCCGCCCCCTCGCGGAACCGCAGCGGCCCGAAAGTCGGCCGCATGATGTCGTCGTCCACGCCCAGGGCCTCGAACAGCGCCAGCGTCGCCGCGGGGTCGCGGAAGCCGCTGAGCACCTCGAACTCGCTCAGGGCGACGATCATCTCGGGCTTGGGCCACGGGTCCTTGAAGTTCCGGGTGGGATCGTCCAGTGGCAGGGCCCGCGCCTGCTCGGCCGCGTAGCCGGCCTCGGCCTGTTGCCTGGAGGGGTGGGCCTGCAGGCTCAGCGGTTGATCGGCCGCCAGTGCCTTCAGTAGGTACGGCAGCTGGGAGCCGAAGGCGTCCTGCTCGCGCCGGCTGAGGGCGGTCGGGTGATCGGACAGCCACGCGTCGAGCCCGGTCTGCGAGTCGTCGACGACGGCGGTGCCGGCGGGATGCACGCCCAGCCAGTACTCGGCCCAAGGCCGCCCGTCGGGTTTCTCGCGCAGCAGCTTGGGTATGGCATCCGTCGATCCCCAGTCGTAGTGTTTCACCACGCCCGTCAGCGACTCCATTGACGCTCCTTGTCGAGGCGAAAGTTGGCTCCCATCTACCCAACCACATTACGAAGCGGGGCACAAAATGACATCGCTGTGATTTGGGCTAGAATGATGCCATGACCACGGCACTGAGCGAACCGGCCAGCGGGCTCAGCCAGCAGGATGAGGCTCTGCTCGATTTCGAGGCCGGCTGGTGGCGGGCCGAGCGCTCGAAGGACGATGAGATACGCACCCGCTTCGGCTTGAGCACGCCGAAGTACTACCAGCGCCTGAATGCCCTGATCGACAACCCCGACGCGTTGGCCTACTCGCCGCTGCTGGTCAAGCGCCTGCGCCGCATGCGCGAGCAGCGCCAGGCGGACCGTTCGGCCCACCGCGTGGCCGCCCTGCGCTGAGCCGCCGCGTTTTCCACAGCCCGGCGCCGCCTGCCGGCGTCATCCACAGATCGCTCGCCCGCCGCGTCGGACGGCCGGCCGGTCGCGACAGTTGGGGTGACGAAAGGAACCTCCATGGACGCGCAAATCGCACTATCCGGAAACGTCGGCAACGATGTCGAGTTCGTCTCCGGCGAGGGATGGAACTACGCCCGCTTCCGGCTCGGCTGCACGCCGCGCTGGCGTAAGGGGGCCGAGTGGGTCGATGCCGAGACCACCTGGATCAGCGTGCGGGCCTCCGGGCAGACCGCCCTCAACGTGCGGGACTCCGTTCGCAAGGGCGATCCGATGGTCGTCATCGGGCGCCTGCGCACCCGGGCGTGGACCGACGAGGCGGGCACCCGGCACGAGCGGCTGCAGGTGGAGGCGACGTCTCTCGGACACGACATGACGCGCGGCGTCAGCACGTTCGTGCGCCCCGAGCGACCGGTCGCTCCCGTCGAGGATGACGAGCCGCTCGGACCCGACGAAGCACAGCCGGCGGCGGACGATCTGGAGGCAGAGGCCGCCTAGAATCGGCGCTGGAAAGGCGGTGTCCAAGCTGGCATACTTGGGCGCTATGGCCGAGTTCATCTACACCATGCGCAACGTTCGCAAGACGATCGGCGACAAGCTCATCCTCGATGATGTGACCCTGGCATTCCTGCCCGGCGCCAAGATCGGTGTGGTCGGGCCGAACGGGGCCGGCAAGTCGACGCTGCTCAAGGTCATGGCCGGCATCGAGACGATCAACAACGGCGAGGCGCAACTGGCCAAGGACGCCACCGTCGGCATCCTGCTGCAGGAGCCGCCGCTGACCGAGGGCAAGACCGTGCTCGAGAACGTCCAAGAGGCGGTGGCCGACATCAAGGCCATGCTCGCGCGCTTCGACCAGATCAGCGAGCAGCTGGCCGACCCGGCAGCCGACTACGACACGCTGCTGGCCGAGATGGGTGAACTGCAGGCGGAGCTGGACGCGCGGAACGCCTGGGACATCGACTCGCAACTCGAGCAGGCGATGGACGCGCTGCAGTGCCCGCCGCCGGACCAGATCATCGACGTGCTGAGCGGCGGCGAGCGTCGCCGCGTGGCGCTGTGCCGCCTGCTGCTCGAGCAGCCCGACCTACTGCTGCTGGACGAACCGACCAACCACCTGGACGCCGAGTCCGTCAACTGGCTGGAAGGGCACCTCAAGTCGTACCCGGGCGCGGTCTTGTGCGTGACCCACGACCGCTACTTCCTGGACAACGTCGTCGGCTGGATCTGCGAGGTCGACCGGGGCCGCCTGTATCCCTACGAGGGCAACTACTCGACGTACCTGGAAACCAAGCGGGCCCGCCTGCAGATCGAGGGGCTAAAGGACGCCAAGCGCGCCAAGATACTCGAGCGAGAACTCGACTGGGTGCGCAGCTCGCCAAAGGCCCGTCAGGCCAAGAGCAAGGCCCGTCTGGCCCGCTACGAGGAATTGGCCGCCGAGGCGGAGCGGTCCCGCAAGCTGGACACTTCCGAGATCAACATCCCGCCCGGGCCCCGGCTGGGCGACATCGTCCTGGACGTCGAAAAGCTGGTCAAGGGCTTCGACGGACGCCTGCTGTTCGACGGGCTGACGTTCGACCTGCCGAAGGCCGGCATCATCGGCGTCATCGGCCCGAACGGCGTCGGCAAGTCGACGCTGTTCAAGATGATCGTCGGCGACGAACAGCCGGACTCGGGCAAGATCAAGCTGGGCGAAACCGTGCAGGTCAGCTACGTCGACCAGGGGCGCGCGGGAATCGACGGCTCGAAGAACGTCTGGCAGGTCGTCAGCGACGGCCTGGATTTCATCAAGGTGGCCAATTTCGAGGTGCCCAGCCGGGCCTACGTGGCGTCCTTCGGTTTCAAGGGACCGGACCAGCAGAAGCCCGCCGGCGTGTTGAGCGGCGGCGAGCGCAACCGCCTGAATCTGGCGCTCACGCTCAAGCAGGGCGGCAACCTGCTGCTGCTCGACGAGCCGACCAACGACCTCGACGTCGAGACGCTGCAGTCCCTCGAGGACGCCCTGCTCGACTTCCCCGGCTGCGCCGTGGTCGTCAGCCACGACCGCTGGTTCCTCGACCGCATCGCCACCCACATCCTGGCCTGGGAGGGGGACGACGACGGTGAGCCGCGTTGGTTCTGGTTCGAAGGCAACTACGCTGACTACGAGGCGAACAAGATCTCACGCCTCGGCGAGGAGGCCGCCCGCCCCCACGCCAGCAAGTATCGCCGTCTGACCAGGGGATGATGACATGACGCCCGCACTGTTGTCGCCGCTCGACGTCCGCGGTGTGCGGTTCGCCAATCGGGCCTGGGTGTCGCCCATGGCTCAGTACTCCGCCCGGTTTCATGAGGGAATCCCGGTGGAATGGCACCTCGTGCATTACGGCGCCTTGGCGCAGGGCGGATTCGGACTGGTCATGACCGAGGCCGCGGCCGTGAGCCCGGCCGGTCGCCGCACACCCTACGACGTCGGTATCTGGACCGAACAGCAGGCGCAGCAGTGGCATCGCGTGACCGATTTCGTCCACACCCAGATGGCGCCCGGTCCAGACGGGCAGGCGGCCGGCATCAAGGTGGGCATCCAGCTGTCCCACGCCGGCCGGCGGGGGTCGTCCCGGCGGATCTTTCCCGGTGAGGCAGAGGGCGCGCTGGAGGCGATGGAAGGCGGTTGGCAGACGCTCGGCCCCAGCCCCGTGCCGTACCCGGGCTATCCGGTACCCGCCGCCATGACCGAGGAGGACATCGGCCAGGTCGTCAGGGACTTCACGGCGGCCGCCCGGCGGGCCTCCGGCGGCGGTTTCGACGTCGTCGAGATCGATGCGGCGGGCGGCGGGCTGTTGCACGAGTTCTGCTCGCCGCTGTCGAACCAGCGGGAGGACGGCTACGGCGGCGCCTACAACAACCGGGTGCGCCTGCTGCGCGAGGTGACCGGTGCGGTGCGCCAGGTCTGGTCCGGCCCGCTGTTCGTCCGCCTGTCGGCCACCGACTGGAGCCCGGGTGGCTGGGACGGCAACGACGCCGTCGCCCTGGCCGTGCTGCTGCGCGCGGACGGGGTCGATCTGGTCGACGTCGTGACGGGCGGCAACGTCGTCAGCGAGATTCCGACCCAGCCGGGCTATCAGGTGCCCTTCGCCGATCGCATCCGGCGGTTCGGCGGTGTGCCGACGGCGGTGTCCGGGCTGATCACAGAGCCGCAGCAGGCCGAGGCCGTCCTGCAGGCCGGGCAGGCGGACGCGATCTTCCTGGGGCGCGTGGCCCTGCGCGAGCCGCACTGGCCGCAGCGGGCCGCGCACGAGCTCGGCGTGACCGCGGATCTCGCGCCGTACGCGCCCCAGCACTTCCGGGGCGCATGGCCGGTGGTGCGCCAGGCGCCGGCCAGACGGCGCAGCGACGCATGAACGATCCGGTGTTCGACTACCGCACCACCAAGGATGGCCAGGTGTTCATCAACTGGCAGGGCAGAACGGTCACTGTTCTACGGGGCGCCAGCGCGGCGCGGTTCCTGGCGGTGGCCAACGGCGCCGACGGCGATGCGCTTCAACTGCTGATGGCGAGAGCCACCGGCAACTTCAAGCGCGGCAACGAGAAGGGCCGCTAGTTGATTTCGTCACCGATGCGGCAACCCACTATGTGATCGTTGACGACGCCGCAGGCCTGCATCGTGGCGTAGACGTTGACCGGGCCGACGAAGCGGAACCCACGCTCGCGCAGCGCCTTGGCCAGGGCCACGGATTCGTCGGTGGTGTCGGGACGAGTCGATTGCGTCGGCCGCTGATGGACCGGTGGCTCCGCCCCCCATACCAAGCCGTCCAGGGTCTCGCCGGCGTCGTGCATCTTGAGCAGCGCCTGGGCGCCCCGCACGCAGGCCGTGATCTTGGCCCGGTTGCGGATGATGGCGGCGTCAGCCATCAGGCGCTCGACGGCGGCGTCGCCCAGCGCGGCCACCTTGACGGGGTCGAAGCCGGCGAATCGTTCGCGGAACGCCTCGCGGCGGTGCAGGACGGTCCGCCAGGACAAGCCCACCTGGAAGCCCTCCAGGCAGATGCGCTCGAACAGCGCCGTCTCGTCGTGCACGGGCCGGCCCCACTCCTGGTCGTGGTAGGCCGCGTAGGCGGGGTCATGGGCGGCGTGCTGGCCGAAGCACAGCGCCGTCGCGTCCGTCGGTTCCATGGTGGTTCCTTTCGTCGGTCACGTGGTAAGCCCCGCGGCGCCGGACGAATGTGAAGCGATTCACAGATGCGCGGCCAGCAGTTCGGCCAGCGTCCTGGCCTGACGCCCGGCCAGGTCGGCCACCTGCTTGCGGCAGCTGAAACCGTCGGCCAGGATGACGGCGTCTGGCCCGGCCTGGGCGATGGCCGGTCCGAGGTCGTGCTCGAACACCTTGACGGAGACGTCGTAATGGGACGCCGTCTCCGGGTGGCGCCCCTTCTCGACGCCGAAGTTGCCGGCCAGCCCGCAGCAGCCGCCGACGGTGACGACTCGGGCTCCCGTCGCCTTGAGCAGCGCGGCCTCGGCTTCCCACCCCAGTACCGACGCCTGGTGGCAATGCGGCTGGGCGACGACCGTGTGTCCGCTCAGATCCGGCGGACGCCAGTCCGTGGTGGCAAGCAACTGGGCCAGCGTCTTGAGGGCGCCGGCCACGACGGCCACGCGGTCGTCGTCCGGCAACAGCTCGGGCGCGTCCGTCTTCCAGACGGTCATGCAGCTGGGCTCCATGCCGACGATCGGCACCCCGGACGCCGCGATGGGTCCCAGCACATCCAGGGCGGACGCCAGCTTGTGACGAGCCATGCCGTGCTGTCCGGTGGTGATCCACGTCAGCCCGCAGCAGGCATCCTCGGTGATGATCCGGGGCGCGAAGCCGGCCGTCACTAACACCTTGACGAGCGCCGGCAGCGCCGTTTCGTTGAACGCCAGCGAGAAGGAGTCCACCCAGATGGCAACCTCGGGACGTCCCGCCAGCCGGTCCGAGGCCGTCCGCATGGCCGCGGCGCCCGCCTTGACGGCCGAACCGGCCGGGCGGAACCGGGGCACGGGACGGCGGGGGTCGATGCCGGCCGCCGACTTGAGCAGGTTGCCCAGGCCGGGCACGGCGAAGGCCGCGTTGGCGATGCCGGCCAGGCCGGGCACGGCCGTCACCAGCCGGCCCCACTGCGGCAGCCAGCCCAGCGTGTAGTGCGAGACGGGGCGCAACCTGTGCCGGTAGGCCTCGTGCAAGGTGCGCGACTTGTGACGGGCCATGTCGACGCCCGTCGGGCAGTCGCGGCGGCAGCCCTTGCAGGCCAGGCAGAGATCGAGGGCGTCCAGCAACTCCGGCGCCCCCCAGCCCCGCACGATCGACCCGTTGACCATCTCTTGCAGCAGGCGCGCGCGTCCCCGCGTCGAATAGAGCTGGTCGCCCGTGGCCAGGTAGCTCGGGCACATGACTCCGCCGGCGGCCGTCGTGTCGGCCAGGCACTTGGCGTTGCCGACGCACTGGTGCACGGCGCGCACGAAGGCTGGGTCCTGGTGGCGCAGGGGCGCGAACACGGTCTGGGCGACCCGGACGTCGGCGTCGGTCGGCACCGGGTCGACGATGGTGCCCGGGTTGAGCAGTCCGCGCGGATCCCACACGCTCTTGATCGCCCCGAAGGCGCCGATGGCCTCGGCGCTGTACATCTTCGGCAGCAGCTCCGAGCGCGCGCGGCCGTCCCCATGCTCGCCGGACATCGAGCCGCCGTGGCGCGCCACCAGGTCGCCGGCGTCCTCCATGAACGCCCGATAGCGGGCCGTGCCCCCCGGGCTCTCGAACGGGAAGTCGATGCGGCAGTGCACGCATCCCTCGCCGAAGTGACCGTAGGGCAGGCCGTGCAGGCCGTGCTTGGCCAGCAGGGCCTCGAAGTCGCGCAGGTATGGGCCCAGTTGCGCGGGTGGCACCGCGGCGTCCTCCCAGGACGCGTAGGCGGGCTCGTCGAGCGCGACGCTGGCGTAGCCGGCCGCGTCGGTGCGCATGCGCCAGACGGCGGCAGCGGTGGCGGCGTCGCGTTCGACGTAGCCATCGGCGCAATTGGCCGCCGCGACGAGAGCGGCCGAGCGGGCGTCCACATCGGCGGCATCGTCACCGACCAGTTCGACGATCAGGTAGGCGTCCCCCCGTGGCAGCTTGGGCACCGCGGCCGGGCCCTTGTTGCGCCGCACGAGGTCGACGATGCGGGCGTCCAGGCCCTCGGCGGCCGTCGGGCGGAACGGCAGAAGGTTGACGACATCGTCGGCCGCATCGGCCATCGTGGAGTAGCCCAGGGCGATCGTCGAGCGCACGGGCGCGTCGCGCACCAGCCGCACCGTCGCCTCGAGCACGATGCCCAGCGTGCCCTCGGAGCCGACGAAGAACCGCTCCCAGGCCGGGCCGCTCTCGGGCGTCAGGTGCTCGAGCGCGTAGCCCGAGACCTGGCGGGAGAACCGTCCGAACTCGGTGCGGATCATGGCCAGATGGTCGAGCGCGATCCGCCGGGTCGAAGCCAGGGGAGCGGCGTCCGGATCGCAGCCATCGCCCAGCACGACGATGTCGCCGGTGCCCGTCAGCACCTCCAGGCGGACGACGTTTTCGGACGTCCTGCCATACCCGAGGGCGCGGGCGCCGCACGCGTTGTTGGCGATCATCCCGCCGAGCGTGCAGCGATCCGCCGACCCGGGATCGGGCCCGAAGCGCAGGCCGAACGGGGCCGCGGCGGCCTGCAGGTCGGATTGCACGACCCCCGGCTCGACGACCGCCGTCGCGCCCGGCGCGTCGATCGCGATGATGTGATTCATGTGGCGGCCCATGTCGAGGATCAGCCCGGGGCCGAGCGCCGACCCGGAAATGCCGGTGCCCGCTCCCCGGGCCGTGACCGGCAGCCCGGCGCGGAGCGCCGCCCGGACGACACGGATCGCCTCGGCCTTGTCGCCGGGCCGGGCCACCACCGTCGGCACCACGCGGTAGATCGAGGCGTCCGACGAGTAGTAGGCGCGCGCGGCCGACGACCAGTCGAGGCACCCGTCGTCGCCGAGCTCGGCCCGGAATCGGGCCAGCATCTCGTCCCGGCCGACGCTGGAGTCCAGCCCGCTGATCAGGGTGGGCGCAGGCATGTTCACGATGGCTAGTCTGCCATCGCGGTGACGGGGGCCGGACGCCGGTCTAGTATTCAGGCGATTCGGCGAGGCCGATGGCCTGTGTGACGCCCGTGGCGGCGATGATGCGGCGCATCGTGGCGTCCAACTCGGGGATGTTCTCGGGGCCCACGGCGTCGACGAAGATGCGCTTGAGAGCGGCGTGGTAGCGCGGCCGGGCCTGGGCGTACAAGGCTTCCCCGGCCGGCGTCAGCGCCACGAAAACGACGCGACGGTCGGTGGCGTGCGGTGTGCGCCGCACCCAGCCGCGCGATTCGAGGCGCGCGATCGTGTGGGACGACCGGGACGGCGAGTGGTGGGCGTCACTGGCCAGATCGGACATGCGCAGGTGTCCGTCGGGGGCCTCGGACAGCACCACCAGCACGCGGTACTCGCTCATCGAGAGCCCGTCGCGGGCCAGCGCCCGGTTCAGATAGGTCTCCAGTGTGTCCGTTGCGATCAACCAATCGCGGTAGGCGGTGTATTGATCCGGCGCAATCATGCCATCGCTACTGCTCATGGCCTCAGCTTACGGTATTTGCAGAGTCCTGGAAATGGGTGGTTGTTCTCGGGTGGCTCATCCAGCGCCGGAGGCCATTCTTTGTAGGTTTCGCTGACGTCCCGGGCAGCTCGCGCGACTAGTCTCGAAGGCGATGCCCCCTCGAGAGGACCGACGATGACCGTTACCGATGACCGAGCCGAGCTGCTGAAGACCTGCGGCACCAGCTATCCAGACATCTTCCGCCGGCGGGTGCAGGCGACTCCGGACAAGGTGGCATATCGCTACCCGGCCTGTACGGAACCGGAAAAATGGATTGCGCTGACGTGGTCGCAGGTCAAGCAGCAGGTCGACGAGCTGGCGGCCGGTCTGCTGAGCCTGGGTCTGCAGTGGGAGGAGCGCGTGGCCATCGCCTGCTCGACGCGCATCGAATGGGTGTTGCTCGACTTGGCGATCGCCTGCGCCGGCGCCGCCACGACCACGATCTACCCCAGCACGCACGCCGAGGACGAGGCCTACATCCTGACCGACTCGAACTCGGTGTTCCTCGTGGCCGAGAACTCCGCCCAGCTCGTCAAGGTCTTGGGCAACGCGGACCTCGACAAGCAGCTGCGCCGCATCGTCCTGATCGACGACGACTCCGGCGAGTCGCTGGGTGACGACCCCCGAGTGGTCACGCTGGCCGCGTTGCGCGAGCAGGGACGGGCGTACCTGGCGTCCCATCCGACGCTCGTGGACGAGACGGTGGCCGCCATCACCGGCGACATGCTGTCGACGCTGATCTACACATCGGGCACCACCGGGCGTCCCAAGGGTGTCGAGCTGCTGCACAGCGCCTGGGCCTTCGAGGGAGCCGCGGTGCAGGCCTACGACATCTGCTACGAGGACGACGTCTTGTACCTGTGGCTGCCGCTGGCCCACGTCTTCGGACGGGATCTGGTGGCGGTCGGCATCGACGTGGGATTCGAGTGCGTCGTCGACGGCCGCGTCAACCGATTGATGCAGGGCGTGGCCGAGACGCATCCAACACTGTTGGTGGGCGTGCCCCGCATCTTCGAGAAGGTGCGCGCCGCCGTCATCACGATGTACCCGAAGACCGGCATCAAGGGGCGGATGAGCCACTGGGCCTTCTCGGTGGGCGCTCGCAGCCGTCCCTACCGTCTCGAGGGAAGGCGCATGCCCCCGTGGTTGGCGTTGCGCCACTCGATCGCCGACGCATTGGTGTTCTCCAAGTTGCGCGCCAAGCTTGGCGGGCGCATGCGGTTCATGGTGTCCGGCTCGGCGAAGCTGTCGCGCCAGGTGCAGGAGTGGCTGTACTCGGCCGGCTTGGTGCTGATCGAGGGCTACGGCATGACCGAGACGAGCGCCATCGCGTCGATCAACCACCCCCGGCACGTCAAGTTCGGCAGCGTCGGGCACCCGTTGCCCGGCATCGAGGCGAGGATCGCCGACGACGGTGAGTTGCTGCTGCGCGGCCCCATCCTCATGCGGGGCTACCACCACATGACGGATGAAAGTGACCGCGCGCTCGACCCCGACGGCTGGCTCCACACGGGCGACATCGGCTTCATCGACGACGACGGCGACATCACGATCACGGACCGGCGCAAGGACCTGATGAAGACGTCCAACGGCAAGTACGTGGCGCCGCAGGTGGTCGAGAACGCGATCATGGCCAATACGCCGTACGCCGCGCAGGCCGTTGTTCTGGGCGAGGGACAGAAGCACGTGGCCGCGCTGATCGTCATGGACGCGGACGCTCTTGAGAGCTGGGGCAAGCACCACGGCCTGGCCGGCGCGTCGTATGCCGAGCTGTCGCAGCGACCCGAGATCCACGATTCCGTGATGCGCTATCTGCAGCGCGCGAATGAACGGCTCGAGCATTGGGAGCGCGTGCGCAAGTTCGCAATCCTGGACCGCGAGCTGTCGCTGGATCTCGGCGAGCTGACGCCCAGCCTCAAGGTGCGCCGCGACGTCGTGCTGCGCAACTTCGCCCCGCAGGTCGAGGCCATCTACGGCGACCACTCGACGCTGCCTTGGGTCCAGGACGTCGAGGTTCCGGCCGAGGCGGACAAGAAAGCCCCGGCTGACGCCAAGCCCCGGCGGGGCGGCAAGCACGGCGCCAAAGCTGTTGAGGGCGCGTCGGCCGAGGCGACTGTGTAAAACCCGCGGATTTCGCGCCGTCCTGTGCACAAGCCGGCGAGGCCGCTTCGCACCCCCGTACGCTGGCGGCGTGTTCACGCGATCCGGCCGGCTGGTCATGGTTGGGCTACTGTGCCTGGCCATGGGAGCCGCCGGCCTGGTGGCGGCGTGGTGGCGGAATAGCGCACGTCAGGACGTCTGGGTGACAGCGCGAGCCATCACCGCCGGCCGGGTGCTGACGCCCGACGACTTCGTCGCGGCCAGCGTGAACCTTGGCACGGGTGTGGCGGCGGTGCCGGCCAGTCGCTCGGTGGCCGGATTCGTGGCGCTGGACGACCTGGCTCCGGGGGCGGTGCTGCCGCCCGAGGCCCTCGGCCGGGCGTCGGGCCTGGCGGGCCTGGTGCGCCTGTCGGTGGTGGTCGAGGCCGGCCGGGCGCCCGTCGACGTCATGCGCGTCGATGACGCGGTCTGGTTGCTTGGGCCGACGGGGCAACCCATCTCGGGCATCGTGGCCGGGGCGCCGCAGCAGGACGGCACCAGCTGCCGCTTCGACGTCGCCGTCGCGTCGTCCGACGCCCCACAGGTGGCCCGCTGGGTGGCGGACGCCACGCTGATAGTCGCCGTTCCCTAGGCGCCCAGCCTTGAGCGCCGGCCCCCCGCATGGGAAACTTGGGTGGTGCGCAGTCTCGGTAGATCGTCCGGCCGGCCGGCCGCGCCATCGCCGTCCGACGCACCGACGCGGTCTCATGCGACCGTCGCCGAATTGACGCGTCTGCAGCGCGGCGGCCTGATGGTGGCGCTCTGCGTCGGCGTGTTGGCCGTGGCGTTCGAGATGTATGCGATCAACTCGACGATGATCATCATCGCGCCCGCGCTCAACGGCATGAACCACTACGCCTGGGCCTTCACGATGTTCGCGTTGGGGCAGGTCTTCTCGATCATCGTGGTGGGACGGCTGGTCGACCGTTTCGGCGCGTTCAAGCCACTGGCCTTCGGCGTGCTGTTCTTCATGGGCGGCCTGGCGCTGGCCGGGTCGGCCCATTTCATGTTCACATTCCTGGCGGCCCGCGTCGTGCAAGGCCTCGGCGGCGGTGCGCTCAACATCGCGCTGATGGTGGCCATCGCCGAGGTCTTCCCGGGGCACCAGCGCTCGACGATGATGACGCTCTTCTCCTTCTGCTACCTCGTGCCGGCGTTCGTCGGCCCGGGCGTCGCCGCGTTCATCGCCGTGAACCTTGGCTGGCGCTACGTGTTCTTGCTGATCATCCCGATCATGGTGGTGGCCTCCGTTTTCGGGTTCCGGCCGTTTCAGGTCATCTACAAGGACCGGGCGGCGAAAGGGTCATCGGCGGTCGCGGTGCCCGTCTGGGTGCCGCTGGCCGGCATCGTCGGACTGGCCATCATCCAGGGCGTGACGCAGGCGATCGGCCAGCAGATCGGCCGCGCGTTCGACTGGTGGCTGATCGGGCTGGCGGTCGTCGGCTTGGCGGCGGTCGGCATCGCCATGCCGCGTCTGATGCCGCCGGGCTTCTGGCGCATGCGACCGGGCATGGCGGCTCTCATGTGGGTGCGCCTGACGCTGGCCGGCGCCTTCTTCGCGTCGTCGTCGTTCATCGTCTTGATGCTGACCGAGGATCGCGGCATCGGCAAGCAGCAGGCCGGCTGGGCTCTGGCGTTCGGCGCTCTGGGGTGGACGCTGGGCGCCCTGCTGCAATCGCGCGCCTGGCTGAAGCTGCGGCGCGACCAGATCATCGTGATCGGGGCGGCCCTGACCACGATCGCCCTCGGGCTGATCGCCTTGTTCGCCGCCCGCCCGCACACGACGCTGTGGCTGGCGATCGGCGCGCTCGTGTTGGCAGGCTTCGGCATGGGCCTCGGTGTGGCCTCCACCTCGCTGGCGCTGATGACCTTGTCGCCGCCCGAATCGATCGGACACAACACGTCAAGCCTGCAGGTGGCGGACGGCCTGGGCAGCGCGTTCTTCGCCGGCGTCGCCGGCACGATCTTGGCGGCGCTGCACCAGACCCACACGATGCCGGTCACGTTCGGCTGGATCTACGGCGTCAACGCCGCCGTGGCGTTGGCGGCGCTGGTGCTGGCAATGACGCGACTCGGACGCGTGCGCAACGAGTCGTCCGGGTTCGGCTGAGCGCCAGGGCTGGTCTATCTTCCTGCCGCGAGGCGGCAATCGTGCCGCAGGCAGGACCCCCGGTGGGTGTTGGCGGCAGCCCAGACGGAGGAGTCAGGATCTCCGCAGTGTGCCGTCGGGATCGAAGTTGGCGAGTAGCCCATCAAGGTCGCCGTGGCTGGCCGGGAAGTCGCCGTCCATAGAGGCGGCGGTACCGGCGGCGATCAGGCTGGCGTCCGGGGCGACCGCCACACTGGCGAACCCGTCGTAATCGGTTCCGCCCATGGTTTTCGCCCACTGCAGGGTGCCGTCCGGGGTGAACCGGGCGAGCAGCCCATCATTGCTGCCGTGGCTGGCCGGGAAGTCTCCGTCCATGGAGGCGGTGCCGCCGGCCGCGATCAGGCTGCCGTCCGGGGCGATCGCCACACTGTTGAAGTGGTCGAAATCGGTTCCGCCCATGGTTTTCGCCCACTGCAGGGTGCCGTCCGGGGCGAACCAGGCGAGCAGCGCATCATCGATGCCGTGGCTGGCCGGGAAGTCGCCGTCCCTGGAGGCGGTGCCGCCGGCCGCGATCAGACTGCCGTCCGGGGCGACCGCCACACTGAAGAACCCGTCGTCATCGGTTCCGCCCATGGTTTTCGCCCACTGCAGGGTGCCGTCAGGGGTGAACCGGGCAAGCAGCGCATCGTCGCCGCCGTGGCTGGACGGAAAATCGCCATCTTTGGAGAAGGTGGTTCCGGCGGCGATCAGACCGCCGTCCGGAGCGATCGCCACACTGTAGAACTGGTCGTAATTGAGCCCGCCGGCCACGATCGGCGCAAAATGCGGCGACACGCCATGTCTGACGTTCGGGGCGCCTCTGCCGCCATGCAAAGCCGGCACTATCACCAGCCAGACGATCAGACCCAAGACCACCAAGCCGACCGCGGAGATGACGGCGGCCAGCTTGCCAGGAAGACGACGTCCGGCCCGCCCAGCCAGCGGGGAAGCCTGCGGCCAGGATTGGGCGGCAAGCTGCCAGGCGGGCGATGACACTGGTGGTGGGGGCGGCGTGCCGGCATCGGCGCGGCGCCTAGCCACCACTGCCGCTACTCCCGGGTCGCCTTGGGCGTCCAACCAGTCCAGCAGTGCGGGATAGGCGTTCGGATGGGCTGCCACACCCGCGTGCAACTGCGGGAAAGTCTGCGCGA
>JGI20166J26741_11671140_pt1 | contig 22229 bp, 20 predicted proteins | sample TergutCu122P5_FD_26741 | JGI IMG/M metagenome (IMG submission 26741)
AACGTTATTAATAATTTGTGGATCTATTGTATTATTCATTTTGTATTGTTTGTCAATAGTTAAGATATATAGTGGTAATGATTTGGTATCCTACGTATATATGAACGTCAACACTGTTAATATACCATATGATTTACAGGTATGGTATAAGGTCGATAACATTTATATTTATTCGCCAAAGTACTACCCATTGCTAGGTGTTGATACATTTATATTTAAACAAGCAAAGGGAAAAGAGGAAAGTATTGAAGCAATAGATACCATAGTGGCTGCTTTGTGGGATGTTACACAAGTTCAGAATAGAAAAGATCCGAGATATGTGACTTTGTATGGTGGAGACTGTCAATCTATCGCTATTACTGCTAGATATAATTTACAAAGGGCAGGATTAATAAACGGCTACCTTACATATTCGAATCATGTCGCAAATTGGGCAGATGTTGGCGATAATAATTATGTACTGATAGATATCCTTAATCATAATGTGAGATTTCTGACGAGGGAAGAGGTAAATGAATACATTGCAGAAGGTATCATTCATTTGGAATAATTTAGAAAAATCTTTTAGTAATTATGATATAATAAAACGTAGTGACTATTTAAGAACACTACTAGCTAATGGTGATGATGATCAGGTAGACGAATTATTAAATCGTTGTTCTGCGTGTGTATCTACACCAGAAGATAGTGAAATGTATGCTGATTTACAAGCCAAACTCACACTTGGTATGAAACTGTATGAATCTATTACAGACGATCTTTTGGATTTCAATACATTTCTAAGAACGGGAGAAGCCGCAATAGATTTAAAATCTACGATGCGGGATTTTAGATACAGTATTTTAGATGAAATTAATCCATTTATACCGAATAATTTGCATACAGCATTTAGTGAATCATGTTTTGGTATGGATGTATTTGGTCCTAATAAACGTCATTTATTGAAAACATCTGAAGGTAATGTCTCTAGGGTCTTTAAGAATAAAGTTGATTACGATATATTTCTATCTAAAAAAACCTATAATGATTTTGAAACAAGAATAAAAAATATAATTGCTCCTTATATTGGTATGTTTGTAGTATTTGTGAATAAAGACACTTACGATTATAAACTTGATAAATCTGGAAAAAAATTTTTGATAAATGACGGAGTATTATATGTTGTTTACCATGATATACTGAGAAGAGTAGTGTCTGTGTAATTAATTGTTTGAAGGTAGTGTTTAATTGTGATATATCCAGATTTGGCTGGCATATTTAGAAAAGTATTAGCAGAAGATATTAAATCTCAGAAACATTATGTTGGTATTGTTATGAGAGATGTCCGTGGAATCGATTATGAATCAGTTGTGCCTTTTGAAGTAATATTTATTCCTAATAATGAGTATTTAACTCACTTTGCTGGAAATGATATTAAAAATCCAATGTATGGTTTATATGATCCAGATGGGGAATGTAGATATGTTGGTGATATCCTTATTCCTTTAAAGTTAATATCCGGAGTTTGTTGTGGTTGGGTGGCATTTGATCCTATTGTTAAAGCAAGGGCAGAGCAAACTAAAGATTTTTCTGAAAGTTATTACGAATTACCTCCTTCCAGCATAATGAAGAAGGGTAAAGTATTATTTGTAAGACCAGAGGTTTATAAGAAAAGTCTTAATGACGAATATATATGTCTTATAGATGGTGTATTTGATAACATAAGTTTAGACTATCATGGATTTAACTCAGGGAGTTTTTTAGGCTCCGAAGTGAATTCTGATAATATGTTTTTGTTGATGTTTATAAAAAATTTGATAGTAATTCCAGATAATGATGAAGCAGGTTTAAAATTTGTGAAATCAATACGAAAATTCCGACCTGATGCAAGAGTATGTAATCAGTTCTGGTGTAAAGATGCAGACGATGTTTTAAAGTCTGATCATTGTAAAGAGTTCTGTGATACTCTCAATGATTGTATAAATGACAGGCATACACTGAGGAGTAACAGACTATTTTAAATGTGAATATACAGTCTGGGTAGTTTTACTACCTTTACTTTATATATTAATGATAAGGAGGAAAGAGTTTGTCTATCTCACCAAGTGAAGTAATCCAAAGCTTGCAGAGTGGAGATGTGAAAGCTATTTCCAAAATGGGCTTAATCGATGAATTAAGGCAGAAGAAAATCTACCCTAAAACGGTCCCATTTTGGAAATTAGAATCTGGTAAACGTGCTAAATTATTTCTGGCTATGGATGTGCGTGTTCCATTCAGTCCTTTTACCGGATTGGAAGATCCAGAGAGATGGAACCATCGTAAACCGTTTCAGATGGGATTCTGCGCCACTACTACGTCATTGATTCTTAAACAGATTGCGGATCAAAATCCCGCAGGTAAAGCCATGTTTATGAAGAAAGCGGCCGTAGATAACTGGGATACGAGCGATTACACCACCCTTACTGACGAAGATAAACATGTGTTTCGGATTTATCGCAAACCTTTAGTCTTTTCTTTTGGCGTTGTAGGCGTTAATGATTCTACTATAACCGGGCGGGATTATGGGGTATCGTATCAGATAAAACTTCAACTCGATGAAGATGGTATGATAGTAGGGGAAAAGCCTTGGGTGCTTAGAATTGCTGACTTTTGCCGTTCTGTTACCCTTTCGAAGATTAACGAGTTGAATAAGGCTGTGGAAAACGCTAAAGAAGGTTTGCCTTACGAATATCACGGGACAAATCCCAGAATTAGCCGCGATTCCTTTGCTACAGTCGATAAGAAATCGATGTCCGATTGGATAACATATTTGTTCCAAGAATCATTCTTATCCCCTGATAGGCCGTTGAATGTTTATATGTGTTATGAATTTCCATTAAGTGAATATAATATTGTCGGCAAAGAACAGGAGGCCGATTATAAGCAATACGAACCCGACGAAATGGCCAAGCACCGCATTTTATTGCCTCAGAAAAAAGATATGTCTGACTATCTGGCTGACTTCACTAAGGCGGGCAATCCTAACGACGATAATTGGGACTTTATTGAGTTCGATTATATTGAGAAGACTAAAAATAATTTTCAAAATAAGATTGAGAAAGCTTTAGCTAGCAAGGAATTAAAAGCCGCATATCCTACATACCTTTTAAATCGTGCGCCGTGGTATAAAGACTTTATGGCCGCACTTAATGCCAGCAAAGATTCATATGGACCTGATACCGATGATATGGAGAAATCTGTTAATTATTCGGTTACAAATCGTCACCCTCTTGTGGATTCCGAAGTTGAACATATAGCGCAGAGAGTTTCTGCTAATATTCCTTTGAATAGCCCATATATCAGTGAATGGGCGTTACGCGAATATGCGGATATTTTGCCAGATTTGTATGGTGAAGCATATAATCAATTGCTGTTGCGTAAAGACGAAGAAGCTATAGAAAACGCTTATGATAGCAATGCTGGTGTGATGGAATCTGTATCAGAAATTTTGGACAGAATACATGACGATAATGTAGCTGTCTCTGACGCTGACACAGTAGACTTAAATATAGCATAACAATAAGTGGCTTGTTTGTTTAAAAAGCGAACAAGCCACTTGCATTGGAGTTGGTAATTTTTGTATATTACAGAAGCATTATTTAAAAATGTACAAGGCTTCAAGGAATGTGAAATGGTTTTTACTCCAGGATTGAATGTCTTTATAGGTAAAAACAGTGCTGGTAAAACTATATTCTTTAAACTGATAAAAATGTGTTGTACCAGCGGTACTAGATTTCACAAAAATTCTAAAGATTTAATACGACGTAATGCTGATATGGCTATCGGCATATTTACTTTAAGTGATGGAAGCTGTGGTGGTTTAAAGATTCAGAAAAATTTAATACAGTATCTATATCGCCCAGAAGGAGCAAGCGTTTTTGAATCCAGTTTAAATCCCATACCACAATTTATTGAAAAATTAGGACTTATTGTTGATGGGGACTTTATACTTAATGTATTGGATGCTGATCAAGAATTGCTTTTGGTAAATTCAAGTCCTAAAACCAATTTTAGTTTAGTCAAGTTAATAGCTTTTAGTGAGAAATTGGATGCTTTGATTGTTGATAGTAAAGATAATTCCGACTCTTATGAAGCTATAAAGCGTGAATATGAATCAAGTATACGGATAATTGATGGTAAGATAAGTATGTATGAGTATACAGACGTATCATTATATGAACGTGCAATTTCATTTTGTGAAATAGCAATACCTTTATTACAAGATTGTATAGAACTTTATAAAAATCTTGAGTTACTTACATTCTCAACTCCGTTGAACATTTCTGATCTTACAAATCAGTTTGATATATTAGGAGATTTACTCGATCTTAATGCTAATCTTGACAATCTTTTGTATAGTAGACAACCTAATGAATCCATTATAGAATGGCTGGATTTATTAAACAGTGTATCTTATCTTGGAACACTTTTATCACAATTACATATCAATAGAGTACTATACTTTCAAAATAAATTAAATAACACTTTAAATATCTTAAAAACTTCTGGAATGATAGTAAATTGTCCAATTTTAGGAGAAGTTTTGTATAGTGAGGATCAGCAATGCGAGGTGATAACTAATGAAAGTGGCTAATATTATTGTAACAGATATACATAAAACAGAGTCAAATCTTAGAAATAGATATGATTATAATAAAGAAATTATGTATAGCATAAAGAATTTAATAAGTGTTATAGACAAATACTCTAACTATGATAGAAAATACTTGACATTTCTTGGAGATATATTTAATAGAAATTCAAGGAATTCTACTATAGCGGCATCGGACGTAAACTTAATGGCACTTTTAAGGTCATTGGTTGATGGAATGTTTTCAGTCTTAGGAAATCATGAAGAGACGTATTATTATTCACCATTCTGGTCATTATTTTCAAACATAAGAAGTGAATCGGTAAAAAGTATAGTTAATAAAAATTGGTATCCACAAGGTTACACGGATTTAATATTCATTGTAGATACTTTACGTATTGGAGATACAATGTTTTATTTTAATCATTATGCTTGTTTGCCGTTTAGAGCTCATTCTTTTGATGAAAAACATAGTATAGGCCTATTCCATCAGCCAATATGTACTCCGGAAGTCATATCTAACAGTAAAATGTGTTTAGGTGTAGAGGAGTGGGAACAGGGATTATCCGATTTTCATAAAACTAAAATATTTACAGGATACGATTACGTATTTTTGGGACATATGCATAGTATATATGGGCATTGGTCTGATTCGGGGTGTGAAATATATTGGTTAGCCTCTCATGGTAGGACTAATCATCTCGAAGTAAACGATTTACATCTTGAAAGGAATTTTCCCGCAGTAATATTTGAAGGCGATTCTGAAGATACTTCCTCTTTGGTTAGAGTGGAAGACAATATCTATAGTTTAATGGATAGAAAATCAACTGTTAAAGAAGATTCGGTATTATTATCTCAGGATAAATATGCTGATAAACAAATTAAAGATTCTGTAAGGAATTACTATTTGGATGGAATTGACCCAGTTTACAATGTTAAAAAACGTTTGATTAATAGCGAGTTAGCCTCTAAGTTGTGCAGTGATATGATACAAGGAAATCGGATTGATTTATTATCTAATGCAATAAACTTATTAACTAAAATCAATTCAGATAAGTCATATTAATATAATTAAATAGGGGGTTATATATGGCTCAACAATTTAGTCAACAGGATTATCGCAGATTAAGAGATAAGTATACTGAATTGAAAACAAATTATACCAAAGATGTTCTTAATAATAAGCAGACGTTGGGGAAAATATTACCCATAATAAATGGATTTAAATCTTATAACATAGAAGAAATGAAAAATTATAACATAGACATTAGTGTGTTAACTGATATTGATACAGCTCGTTTGGAGACAGACCAAGCGTATGTTGAAAAAGTAAAAGAAATGGTGTCTAATTTCATGGATAAACTATATTTACTTATAAAGCTGGAGTTAAAATGAGAGTAGTATTCTCAGTTGGAAAACCGGATAGTTTTAGACGAGTATTTAGATTTAATATTGACTACATAGATACAATCATAACTGAGAAATATGTTGTATTTTGTTTTGATAATCGTGATTTATTTGGCGCTGTTCAATTGCCAGTGGATATGTCATCCGATTTTGAAGAAAAAATTTATGCGTGTCGTATACCAAAAAATATTTTATTACAGACCTTTAGTAATGTGAGTATTACCCTCAGCATGTTAGATAGTTACATATTCATGCAGATTCAAGGGAAAAAACATAGTTTTAGTGTTAAGTGTGACATTCAAAATGTAAATTATGATGTAATTGAAGAAAAGTTAGGTATATTGTCAATTATTGATTCTTATAAGAGTATCGATTTGAATATATTTAGAATGCCTATGAAATTATGTTCAGAAGGCAATTCTATTAATGTAAGTTCAGATTATCTTTATTTTGAGTTAAAAAATGTAATGATATTTTCTAAAGTAAATACTCCTAATTTTTCTATATTTCCTCAATTATTTAATTATTTGCTGGGAATAGGGGATAAAGCACATCTTGTACAGCAATATTTGGCTGTATCTAAAGACAATATGCTTGCACTTGCTAATATGTCTGGTAGTATCAGAGATAGTGACATCAAATTTATTCTTAAGAAAAAGACTCTTAATAAAATACACGTAGATTTAACGAATGCCATATTGGTATTAAAAACCTTGAGAAATTATGAAAATATCTCATTAAACTTGTCAACTGGTGAGCTGTTAATTAACATACAACAAGGTGTCGTAGCCACAGTTAATATCGAAGTTGAAAGCGTAGTAGATAATATGGATTTTTCACAGTTGATAGAATCAAAAAACAACCCTTTTGAAATTCCAAAACTTGTACTTCCAAGTGTTCTTGTAAGCGAAATAATCGTTTCATTGAATATTAAAGAAATATATGTATTAGTGAAGAAAAATTTTTTACAAATTAATTTGACTGAGGGAATACTAGCAGTCTGTAGGAGGATGGAAGCGAGTTGATAGATTGTGCTACTTTAAGTTCTGAATGTCAAAAGTTTACATATAGATTAGCTGTAATTAAAGAGCGAGTTTCTAATGCTAAGAAAGCTAATCGTACCATTGATAAACTTCGTGCAAATAGGAAAGAATTAGAAAGTATGTACAATAATCTCATTGAGTATTATAAGGCTTTTAAATTGATAAATATGGCCTCAGAAGAAGAGGCTATTTCATATAAATATAGTAGAATCGATTATCTTGAAGACGTTATTACGCAATATTTGGGTACAATATTTCCACATGATAAGTTTCGAGCTAAGATAGACAGAGATTTTACAAGGGGAAAGGCAGTTTTAGAATTACATCTTGTGGATAGTTGGGGTATAGAATCGGATATATTTGTAACACAAGGTAAGTTAAATCAGCAACTTGTGAGTTATGTTAGTAGTAAAACTATTGCAAAATTACTTGGATCTACACGTATGTTTTTAGACGAAGCATTTTCGCAGTCTGATGAGGAAAATCTTTTGCAATTGTCACATATATTGGATGAAGATCAAAAAAGTGGAACTCAGATATTTCTGATAGAACAAGAAATAAAATCAGCTATATATCGGGAAATATCTCATAGAGAAATACTAATATTTAAGGATCCTAAGGATTTATCTTCTCATATTACTATTGTAGATCTTTAAGGGGGTGATATTTTGGCAGAAGTTAAGATAAATTCAGTAGACATAATGAAACAGTTGAAGAATTTTATAGTGTATGTAGATAAAGATGAACATGCCTATAAGCGTCTGGTACATAGTATATTGCATGAATACCGTGATCAGCGTTGCACATATGTGTACGATGTTCCCCCAGATACGAATATACGTATCGACCGTGTAGAATCCGCTAAGTTTGGAATGTTTCGTTCTGATAATGTTATTACTACTGTAGCTAGGCAATACATTCTTTATATAGAAGAAAATGATTTACGTAAATTATCCAAGAATTGTAGAGATTATGTACATCAATATTTGCCAACAGATGTCTCACCTTCTTATGTGATTTTTAACTATGAAATAAAAGATTATTCAGAATATATTAATTCTATTAACATAGTAAGTGAAATCTATCAGAATATCAGAACCTTTTATAGTTATGACTATTTAACTAAACCAGCACTTATACAAGAGGATTATAAGCGTAATGTTGAATTTTGGTTGAAAAATGGTAATAGAAATGTAATGGATTTAACGGATGTTACTAAATTTGTTGACAAAATTTGCAGTGATTCTAGACTATATAACAGAACAAATGATACTAGATTTAGAGATGTAATTGAATATTTGAACCATATTTATATTCCAGAAAATCCAATGATAATTGAAAAGCATGATTATACGATTGTCACCGTTAGGATAGCGGCTTATTTATTAAAAGTCAGGGGAGTACCCGCAGATTTCAATAGATATATAAATGCTTATGAGGAGAGCGTTTCTCTGATGATGAGCCCTTATAATATGATGACTTTGTCTGAGTACATTGTTTTTTATCAACATTTACCCCAAGTTTTATATGCTAGTGGTGAAATAGTAAGTTCATTAGTGTTTTTACAGAGTAAATATGTGATGAATTTCGTATTATATACAGTAGAGTATGACGAAATTTTGCACAAATTGATCGGAAATAAATGTTATAGACTTGAGTTAGGATTACAGGACATTCATGTAATAGATTATCGCGAATTGTTTGAAGAAGCTGATATGTCAGCATCCCTTTTAGAGTTATTTGAACAATTTGAAACCATAATGGAAGAGAAATGTATCATAACTTTAGATAAAGTTTGTTTTATTCAGCTAAAAGATAGAATATTATTTACTTATATGAAGGATAGGCCGACGTTACAAATTGAGGCCTTAATAGAACCATTAAATAAAAACTTACATACCGTCAAACGAAATTTAAATCTTGATACGTTTCAGAGCTTGATGACGTTACGGATGCGATATGATTATTCCGAATTGTTACAAAACTTTATGTCAGAACGCATTAAATCTATGAATAAGAAATATGCAGTTGTACCGAAATTCGACCTAAATATTGAATACTATGATACCACAAAATGCGGACTTAAATCACTATATTACTGTCTTAGTAGTTGGTACTCTAGAAGATTTGCTAATACTGGATTGAATTTAATCGAAGAATCAATGTTTGATCCTATATGTGTTAAATCAAGGGGACCTAATGGTTTATTGGAAATTTACAGCAAGAAAATAGGTATAAAAAACCTAAGATATTTACAAAATGAATTGGGTATTAGATCAATAAATCCCTGCGGATTACATGACGATATGCCTATTTATACTCGAGATTTGAAAGGTGTGTTATGAGTTGTCTCAGATTACGCGTTTAGATTTGGAAAATCGCACCGGCAATGTATCATTTACTCCCGATAATATAAATGAATTGACCGACAGTGAATTGGAGCATCTACTTACACCCTTATTTAAATACTCACCAAAACAATTAATTAATTTAGTAAGATTAATTTATAGATTGTTGGGATATACTCTTACAAACGATACACTGTTAGCGCTAGTTAATGACTCAAAGGAACGTTTAGTTGCCGCTATAGCTGGTGGCGGTAAAACTACATTTGCACAAATATTTATTGGAGTATTTAAAGTATTACATCTAAATCTTTATGATGAAAATTTGCATAAGTTCCAAATTCTCTGTCTTGTTTATGCTCGTGCAAATGTATCACCGATGTCAGTAAAACAACAATCAATATCTTCAATTATAAATTCTAGTGGTATTTTGAATAAAAAAGATGCAAATAATAAGATTATAGTCAGAGTTATTGAAAATGATGTAATGACTTATACGATGCATTCGTGGTGCAGGGCTTGGATTGACGAATATTCAGTTGAGTTAAAATATAGTGCTAAAAGTCAGATTACTGAAATCGAGGCACTCAGCAATTTAGAGAGTGCTATAGCTTTTTGGAAATCAGATCATCCTGGAGAAATAGGTATAATCGATGTCAGAGCATTGATGTCTTTACATAATTTAGCGCGTGAAAATTTCTTTACTATGGATGATATTATGTCCGGCGTTGATAAGTTGCATGATCCAATTATTGAATGCGGTATCCAACCTACTGTAATAGTGGAAATACTTAAGTTGTACGAAAAACTCAAACGACAAAAAAAGAAAATGGATTTTGCTGACGAATTACTGATAATAAATAAACTGTTTAATACTAATCCAAAATTCAAAGAGCGTATACACACGATGTACAAATACGTAGTTGCTGATGAGATACAAGATTTTACTCCTCTTATGATGTCTATTCTTCGTAATATAGTAGGAAATAATACTAAATTGCTAGCCATAGGAGATGAAGATCAGTCTATCTACGCATTTAGGGGAGCCGATCCTAATACCGTACTAAACTTTACGTCTACTTTTCCAAATAGTAAAATATATACTCTTATGGAGAATAGAAGATGCTCCACACAGGTTTTAGATGCGGCTAGAATTGTTATTGAAAGCAACGCCACTAGATTTAAGAAGAAATTAGTCTCGGTTAGAGTTGGTGGAAAATTTAGCATGGTTCCTTATGACAATCTTCCAGATCAAATGTCTAAATTGGTTAGTCAATTAAAACAAATGCCTGAATCGATTAGGAATAATACTGTAGTATCCTTTCGTGATAAAATATATTGTGCCCCAATATCTAAGGCGCTTTATGATGCATATATTCCATATTACGTTATAAGTGGTACTAATTTTATCTATACTGATATATTTTCAGATTTTATTAACGTATTAGATATGATAAATAATCCTACACTTCCTCAGTATTTTCAATATTTATATAAGGTATTAAATGTAAAGCGTGAGGATTGGATGGGTCATATAAAGTATGATTCCGACAAAAATGAATGTACTGCTTTTCCGAAAGCTGTAGCGTACTGGGATATAGATATGTCACCTTTCTCTAGGTATCGTGGTTTTATGGATAATCTTGCATGGCTTACAGAACTTTCATTGTCAAAATCCACTAAACTTTTATCATCGTATTATCAGAGGTTATTGAAATTATTTAAAGATAACTTTTGGCTAAATAAATCACAATATGTGCCTAAACAGTTTTCTATAGAAGCTGAATCCTGGTTGCAGGATATATTTTGTAAACCAATAACTTATAGAGAAGTGATCGCATATTTCGCTGATCGAACTCAATATGGGGTAAAATTCCCGAATCAATACGGGGTGGCTCTTGACACATTTCATTCCTTAAAAGGTCTTGAATTTAATACTCAAATTATTACATTTTTAGATGATGATATCTTCCCTAATTTTAATTCGATAGATGTTAAGCCATTTAAGGATGGTTATAAAGCAGAGTTAAAAGAGGGTGAGACGAGACTTTGCTATGTAGCAATGACTAGAGCGCGTGACACACTTACTATGATGTACAATAATAGTAATCCTAGTTATTATATAAACTTACTAAAAGGAGTGGAAAGTGACAAACTCAGTGAAAAATTTGATTTTGATTTACGCATAAGTTCAAGTCGTATATATTGAAAATGCAATAAGAAGGTGATATTCTGGCGAGTTTAACTAATATTGATAAAGCTGTGCAGACGATATGCGATTCGGTGAAGAATAATGATATCATAGTGGCTTATGGTGACTATGACGCTGATGGTCTTATGTCCATTCAAATAGTAAAAAATGCATTTGATTTGATTGGTTATAATAATATTAGATATTATCATTATATTTGCCGAACGCATTCTGTTGATAAAGGTTTGCTTAGTTTATCCATAATGTCGCAAGCTAAGTTAGTTATAGTCATGGACAGTGGTACGGGTTCTTTGAGTTTATTGAAAAACTTGACAACCCGTGGAATGAAAGTAATAATAATAGATCATCATGACAATCTGGATTTAGGGTTTTCTGATTTTGAAGACGCTGGTATAATTCTTGTAAACAGTGAAATGGATCATCGCATTAATGATGTAGATATAGAAGTTTGTGGTGCGGCTCTTGTATACGGTATCATTAACGAATTTATGGGGAATAATACTGATTATGATCCAAATAAATTTGCTTGTTTAGCTTTGATAGCTATGTATGCTGATACAGTAAATATGAATACAACTTTTGCTAAAGATTTGTATATGAAAGCTCGTAATAGAAAAGCATTACCTCATTGTGTTAACATGTTTATGGATAAAAAACAAGATTTTACCAAAAGATTTTGTGAGTTTACTTTCTCCCCCAAAGTAAATGCCGCATTTCGTATGGAGAAATTTGACATTATAAATAATTTATTTTTCGGCAATGATAGGAATAAGGAAAGTGTTTATTTAAATTATATTAAACAAAATCATTTAAAATGCAAGGAACTTGCTGGAGAATTGGCTGAAGATGTTGAATGTCAGGAATATGAAAATTTAGTATTAGTGAATCTTAGTAGTTTGTTAAAACAAAAGATCTATACCACTTTTATTATGAATAACAAAGGTTTGATCGCTAATAAGATTTGTGAAAAATATTCTAAAGCCGTATTTTGCGTGTGTAACAGTGGTACAGGAATTGTAGGATCTTTTAGAGATCTTGCTAATAGAGATGTATTACAATATATGGCCCCCTTATTCGATGCTGGTGGTCATGCGTCCGCTTTTGGGTTTGTATTAAGGTACGATGAATGGCATTTCTTCCTTCGTGTATTAGATATTATTAATCGAGAATTAGGTAGCGCTACAGTCGCTAAATATAAATTAGCCGATGTTCCTATGTATAAAGGTATAAATGCAAATTGGGCATATAATTTGGCCTTTGATAATGAGTTCTCTAGCCGTAATAATCCTATAAAAATTTTTAAAATGTATTTCCAGAGTGCTAAAGAGTATGTATTTGAGAATGCATTTAGTTATGGAGTATATGATGATTCCGGTAGTAATCTTGTATTTATTACCTCAAATAATCGTTTATATTTTCCTTCTGTACAGTTTGTTAAACCGTATTTAGGTTTGGGGGTAAAGTATGAAGTTGTTCCTAAAGAATTTACAAAATTATTATAATATATCTAAATGTGGTAGTGGTATTGACCAATGAAGAATATTATGCTTGTTAGTAAAGGATACAATGAGATTCTTGAAAAATTGGGCACAAGATTCTCATTTACTGTACAAATTTATTCTAATTGTAATATGGCATGTGGTTCTATACCAACAGTTAGCATAAATAATTATTTAGGATTTGCTTTTATTGATGACGAAATTGAGGATATAAACAGTTTACAGATATGGTTACATAAAATAAATCTAATGGTAAGTGGTGGTGGATCTAAATGCAGAAGAAAGGTAGTCATAGCCACCAGAGAAACGCCTAAAACACTTGCAAATGTGATTAGAAAAAAGAAACCTAAAATCACAGTACGTGATGTTATGGTAGATTTACCATTAGATTATATTGATATACTATCAGTCCAATATAATATATTGACAGATTGGGTGGTAAATCACGAGATATTTGGTTCACTTTTACTAGATATGTCACAGTTTATACTGGAAGATACTTATATACCTCCAGTAATGCATAATGATAATCCGATGCGATTAACTCCATTATTTCCACAAAAATTTCTTGATGTATTTGATAAACTCACTTCCATTAGTACAGATCTTGTATTAGACAATTTAAAAGAGAACGACAGAATATTGTATGATTTACGAATATATAGGTATACTAAATCAGACGATTTACTTAAAAAAATAAAAATTACGATAGAAAATCTATCATATAGAGATAAGTTGTATTATGATTTAGTTCTAAATAAGATTATTGGAGGCGACTAAATCTGCTAGGAGATAGAATTAAAAAATCTAAAAGCGGAAAGCAAGAAAGATCATTACATGATAGAATGAATGATATAGAAGATAACTTTAAGCCAGAGATTATTCAAGACAGTAGTGATATAGCTTCTGATGTTAAACCGATTGTCTTAGTCAACAACGATATTTCACAAAATCCAGTATCCCAAGTTTTTGATAGTCCTAATCTTGATTTAAGTAGTTATTGGCAAACTTCGGATTCTGTAACAGATCGATCTAACGAAACCCAATTTGACGGTCTAGATGAGTTTGATAAATTAATAAATCAAATATATAATAAGCATCATATCTCGGGTTCAAATAATATGATAAATGTTGAGCCAGTTTCAGATAGTGTTCCCATGAAACAGATGTCTTATAGCGATATAAAGAATCCTACCGAAAAAGGTGAATCTTTTGTTGATGATTCTAATATAGATCATCCTATTGATACAAGTGAATATAGCATATTAAAAGATCCCGTGAAAAAATCAGCTAAATTAGACGATAAAAGCGCTGTAGAAAAATCAAAAATTATACGAAAAACTACACATAACCCCAAGAAAACAAAGTCAAAATACTCAAAGAAAAAGAAGAAAAAATCTAAAAATAGTACAAAAACTTCAAATAAATCCCCTGAAAAGAAAAAACCTACTGGAACATTTATACTTGGTGATATGATGTTCTTACTTTTTATGGTAGCATTGTTATATGCTGTTATGCTTGTAGTTTATAACAATTTTATCAGTATAGTGTGAGGTGATATATCTGTCATTTGATTGGGAATTTTTGTCTCCACATATTAAATATATACTTAAATGGCGTAAAAATCTTTCAGATACAGAAACATTAAAGTTACTTGAACAATATAAATTCTTATCGATACCAGATCTTACTGAAATTGCACATAAATTAACTGGAAAATATGTTGAATATGTTGCTGAAGTAAAACTTAGTAACTTATTTTTAGATATTCAAGATCAATTAGAAATATTGCTAGAAGAATCAGAAGATGGGTCAACTTTGGATTTATACACGTCATATGATACTAGTGTTACAGAAGGGACTTTTAATATTCAGATTACAAGTCATACTCTTAATATACATTATTTACTTCCATGTAATTATATGCAAATAAAATACCCCAATGATTATGAATCAATGTATGTGTGGGACTATTATGTAATGTTTAATCGTTATATAATGGAATGTTTAAAATATAAAGCTACAGATTTTCATTGGGAAGTAATACATATAGGGACTAAAGCAAAATATATTGCTCAAATGAGAGTAGATTCAAAACTTATGCCATTAGATTTATTTCCAATTAATGAGACTATAAATTATGAAATGTCAAAAACTTTGGTCGGAGATAGAACTCCTAAATTGGCTTTAGATCTTGGAAGTGATACTGGGGTTACCACCAGTGTAAATGATGTATTAGGTGATGGCGATATACAAGTAAGAGTTACAGCTCAGCGTTGTCGCGATGGCTATTTTATGGTGTTAAGAATAATAAGATTGTCTACAATATCTATGTTAATACATCAATTAGGCTTTGAAAAAAATGCGCAAGATTTCTGGAAGAATCTTGTAGATACAGATGATGGCTTGATTGTGGTTGGAGGAGCTCCACGCACAGGAAAAAATACTACAGTATATGCGTGGTGTAATGAAGTGATGGCAAGGAAAGGGGAGTATGTTAAAATACAGTCTTTAGATTCTCCTATTGAAGTATTAATGCCATTTAGGCAGATAGATTATGGCGATAATATAAGATTTTTAATAAATTCTGTAAAATTGAGTAAAAAAGCTGATGTTGATATAATGGTTTTAAATGAAGTCCCGAGTAAAGAAGTATTCTTTGCTGTAAGGGATTGTGTAAATAGTGCTATGTTGGTTATCACAACGATGCATCTTTCTAGGTTATATGATTTACCTTATAAACTTATGGAATATGGTGGGAAAGAATTTAGAGATATATTATCTCAAATAAAGGGCGTATCTAGTCAAAGAATGTATTCTAGACAATGTCCTCATTGCTTAGAAGAATTCTATATAGCTGAATACCCAGATAAAAGTTTACAAAAATTTTTTGAAGAAAATGGAATTACATCTGTAAAACAAAGTGTAGGCTGTTCTAGATGTAAGAAAACCAAAGTTGTTTATGGTAGCCCGGTGGTATTACCAGAATTTTTGAGATTTGATCGAGATTTAGTACTTAAATTATTCGAGGCCAAGCATCCGTATATGATGGAAAAAGTGCTCAGTGATGCCATATATGGAAGCAATCAATGTTTGGAATATCAAATGTCCCAAGCTGTACAAGATGGTAGATTAAATGTTCATGAAATACTGACAATATTATAGGAGGATATATGCCTAGAAAATGTTTTCAATGTATTGATACTACTATATCTGCAGAAGTAGAAGTACCGCATGTTACTACATGGTCGATAAAGAAAAATTTGGTCAACAATGGTAAAATAATTACTCCAATAATAAAAATTGATGACGATAAGAGATTAGATACTATTGTAAGTGCTGTTACATCGTACAGAAATGCCAAATTGTCTAAAGAGACTCTACTTCCTCAAGATGCAAATATTAAGAATAGTCAAGGGGGGTTGAAATATCTTTGAAAAGGATATTATTTGCTTTATTCATACTATTGCTAGTTATAGGACTTGGAGTTTTGTGTTACAAAAATAATTATCGACCTTATAGTGATGTGATTGCATACATTGATGCTAAAAATGATCTTATATCTTCTAAAAATAGTAATATTACTCTCAAGGAAGAATTGGATGCTAATTCTTTGAAATTAATCAAAGATTATAAAGCTATTAGTGATATTTCTTCTATAACTTCTTTGTTAGACGAATCAAATTCTGTGGAATCAATAGATTCTATCTGTTCAGTCGATATTACAGGTTATACTATTACGTCCCTAGACAAAGTTGTCGATTTGACAAAATCAGTAAAAGAAGGGTCAGGATGGGAGATAAAATTGACCGTTAATGATATAGGTTCGTTTTTAAAGTGGTTGGATAGTAATTATCTTGCAGTGGATTCTATGGACATTATATATTCTTCTAATAGTATAATATTACATGTATATAACCTATCACATGAACAGAGGTGATATTATTGGATCTTGTCATCAATTTAGAAGATAACTTGACATTTTCCATAATTGAAGCAGATCAATTGATGTTTGCAAAAAAGATACCTGTATCTGAAATAGAAGATGTGATAAAGACTGTAGGGGATACCCCCATTGATAAGTTAGACTTAGTAGTTAAACCAGATATACGTGAGGACGTATCTGATGGTAAGATTATAGATGAAATAGTAACTCCTGATCGTCCTATTAAATGCTTAATAAGCGAACATGACCTTGAAGTTATTAGGACAATATGTGTGCGTCTTAATATACCTAAATTAGATGTATATAATATGTACAGATACTATGCCTTATTAGTCAGCGATGGGATATTCGTTGATACATATCCAGCAGATATGTATCTTATAGTCTCATGTACTAAAGGTAAAATAACTGATATAAACGTGTATTCTCAAGCCCATTTATTTTCATTTATGGTAAAAAGTAATTCAGAAGTAGTTATGTGTTCTAATGATATAGCATTATTTAATTTTAAAAATTGTTCTGATGTACCCAGATTTAAGCAAAGGGCTTTACTATCATTAGGTTGTTGTAAGCAATCTTATCCTGTATGTAAGGTAGTTATTGATGGTGCAGAAAGTCTCAGTGATTCTACTAAAGTTGGAGCAGAGATAATCAACGATGTTAAACAAGACGTAGTCATAGTGCCTTATACCCGTGATAGCTTTTCCAGAATGAGTGATGATATCGCTGACATTAAGGATAAACTTACTAATCTTGATATGTTAAATTCTGTTATAAAATCAGGTAATATAAAGATAAACTCAGAAAAAGCTGATAATTTACAAGGAATCTCCGGTATAAAAAGAGATGTAAGTGATAAATCTAAATTAAATATGGAAATTACTTCAGAAAATGAGGATATAAGAGAGCTATTTGGAGATAAACTGCGCATAAGTTCTGGTGATTACCCTCCAATTAGTGATAAATATACTGGCGATTTAGGCAAACGTGAAACAGTAGATATGGTAAGCGAATCGAGAATTAAAAAATTTCTATCGACATTGAAAATACGCCCTGAAAGTGTTTTGGTCAGGATAATATATATTGTTACTGCTATAATAATCGCCTTCTCTACATTTTCATATTTTGATTTGTCTCAAGATGTTATAAAATATGCAGGATTCTCAAACTCTTATAAGACAGAAAATAATATACTACAGATTGACTATGACTATATGTCTTCATTAAACTTAGGATCCTATGATTATGCTAGTCAATATAAGATTATAAGCGATCTATTAGATCCTGGATCGTTAGGAGGGATTAGATTTGTAAAAGACCATTTAGAAATTAGTGTATTATTCAGCAATTCAGATTCGCTAAAATTATTTCAAGATAAATTGTCTGAATACTATGAAATAACCACGGTTACTAAATATGATCAAGGTGCATCAAACGGCAGTAATTTGGTACAATATATTCTCTTAGTTCACAAATTAGCAACCCAGTAATCGTAATCATCTATTTTATACAATAACAATTAAACACCAAGGAGGTATATATGACATTTTTGGATTTAACCGGTCAACAATCAACGGATATTAGAACTAAAATAAGTGGTAATATATCCGAGCACACTTTTACTGTTAGATCCGGCGAAGAATGTTTATTGGATTTACCGAGATTTAGTGGTGTAAGTCCTAAGACCGTACAAGTATACGCCGGTATAGACGCCGGTTCGACGCAAACCAGAGGTGCATTTGTTGACCTTGATTACCTTAATAGTCTGCAGGAACTTAATAGTTATGATGAATTATTTGGCACAACATACGTAGTGCCAAGTTTGTTTAAAGATATACCTGATAATAGAAGCATACCTACTAAAGGCGCTGAATTATGGGCTAATATGGATTCTTACATAAGTTTTGACGGTAGTGGGACAAAATTTACGAGAGTAACTCGCGGTCAGAAAGCTATAGATGTTAGTTTATCTAATAGCAAACTGATGAATTCGGTAGCTAAAGTTGATAACGATTCTTTATATTTAAATATATGCGATGCTCTTGGTTATGGTATTTTGCAAAAGTATGTAACTATACCTGCCACTGTAGATCTGTGGATAAGTTCTAGTTTGCCTCCTGAGGATTTTAATGATCATGGTAAGAATACGTTCCGCGGTAAAATGCGGAGTTTCAAATGGAAACACCTCGATTACGGTATAACTATTCAATTTAAAATCAGAGAATTATATACTTTTACAGAACCCGAAGCCAATGTTAAAGGATATTATACTGTAGAACGCGAAGAACTGCCTGAAGAAGTTTTACATATTGAAGGCGGCGGTAGAAATGTGTCACATGAGATATTGCATGGTGGTAATTCTCTTTCTTTGGCCTGCGATTCCAGTATGGATGCTGGCTCATTGTTGCTAGACACTCTTGGCCAAAGATATAGCGAAAAGCGGAGATCTAAAGTTCCATCTATGGATAATTTGGAACGTTCTTTGATAATTGGAAAGTTAAAGCAGGGTGCAGAATGGGAAGATATTACAGATGTTATTAAGGAATCTAAAGACATAGTTGCTGATCAAATTTTCAATAATGTCATGGATAAGGCGTTTCAACGTCAACATATAGTGCAGCCAGAGACTCTTGATGTAATTACATTCGGCGGTAAATTATTTGATTGTGGAGATTACGATTACAGTATAACAAAAAGGCTTATGAACAGATTTAGTACAGTAGCTCCGAAGACTAAATTCAAAAGATTTACTAAAAATTACATACCTTGGGGGCTTGTTCTTTTGATGATGGGTGAACAGGAATAACCCTTGGACGGTGATAATATTGACTATTAAGGTGGACGGAGATATTTACTTGGATTTGGATGAGGAATCCTTTGACAAGTATCAAGAACTAATGGATTCCGATACACTTTGGGAGTATATTTCGGAAATATTTTGTAAAAGTGCTAAATCCTATAGAAATAATGAGCCTGATTTGAGTAGTATGCTTAATGAAGTTCAGCAGAGATTAGGCGATATTATTCGTGGTGACCTCAGTCAAGTCATTCGTGGAGAATTTAGTAAATTACAAACATTAAGAACTATTCGTGCTGTAGAAATTACCGAATATACTGGTAACCCTCAATCTGCTATTGGTAACTCCCTGCTAAATGAAACAGGGAGTTCCCAATACGCCAATTTACCTATAATAGATTTACCGTCTGGTTCTGGCAACAGATTACCAGCGAATGCCAATATAATTCAAATGCCGGCAAATACTGATGTTAAAAAACCCTTTAATCTCAAAGCTGACATTGCGCGTATAAAACGTATGGGTAGGGGGTAGGTAATTGAAAACATTCTGCCAGTTGTTCGGGTTAAGTGCTTATGATATATTGGATATGAATATGAGATTTGATGAATTACTTAATTTACTTACGTTTTTTTCCAATAATCAAGATAGCGAAAAACTTGGGGTTGTTAAAACAGAATTAATATATTCTAGTAAAATACTTAAATCTCAGGCTAAATATTCAAATCCTAAATTACGTAGTACTATGGCAAAAATGAAAGCGTTTTCCGATAATGGTAGAGATATTTCTGATCTAAAAAAGGAATTATTAAATTCTGGGGATATTCCACAAATCCCTGATTATATTGTAGCTTCAGATGGTACTCCATTGGACGGAGAGTATATTAGTAAATTAAAATATTATTATAGCAAAGTAGATATACTTGATAAATATGCTAATAATATTAGTTATTCTAGTATGATAGAGCCTACATATTTTGGGGAAAGTATTAGGAATCTTGCTTCTCGAACGACGACTAATTTGTATAACAAAGCGGCTGCTTGGATAGATGTGGCTAATATATCTAAGGCTAGGTCAGACGCTAAAGATTTTTTTGCTTATTTGCTCAATTATTCTGAAACGGTTATAAATGGGGAATTTCATAAACCAGAATATAGTCCTGAAACTTTGAAGAGTATACATCCGGATGATAGATGGGACTTTGTTAATGATTGTGATAGATTGTATAGTGTATTAAGCAAACATTCTGACAATTTTACTCCTATACAATTATATAGTCTATTTGATGTGTTACGATATCATTATGAAAATCTGCGTAAAGAATCATATAAAAAGTTTGAATTAATCGGAATGTATGGTTTTAATGATGTTAAAGTAGACTTATTTTTTGATACTATTAATAGTGTTACATTTGTGAGAAATAAATTAATAAAGTTTGTTGATACAGATGGAGTAGATTCATGGTACGACACTATAATAGGGATTTTAAGAGCTACTATGAGTTATAACAGTCAAGGCCAGGTTTTAGAGTAGGAGGCCAATTTTGCGAATATTACAAATATATGATGTTTCTAACTATGTACATGTTGGTATGGTTATTCCTCCTTATAAGAATTTCAGTTCTTACGGATTTCCATTGGGAGGAGTTAAGTATTTTTTGAAATATCTTGTAGAAGATTTAGCTCAAAATAAGAATTCTGTTGTATGCTTTGACTCTAAAACGCGCAAAAGTTACCCTGGATACAAAGCAAAGAGACTTCATGACCCTTCGATTGAAATACAATTAGAATTTCTGTACGATACACTACTCCGTTGTGGTATTCATTGTTTGAAAGTCGATGGTTATGAGGCAGATGATCTTATAGCCACTTGTAGTAAATTAGCTTGTGAATCTGGACAATTTGATCGCATTTACATTATGAGTGATGATTCAGACAATACTCATAATGTAAATAATATAGTTAGTCAATTAGCTGTTACGTCAAATGGCCGCGATATAGATGCTAAGAACTATAGTGATACCGTAATTATAGGGCATCATTTGTTATTAAATACTACAAGTTTTTGGAAAGTTTTACATGGTTGTAAATCAGATAATATTCCGGCTTTTAGCGGATCAATGAGTAACAGAGATATTTATAAATATTTTATTGACGTATGTAATATTGCGCTTGTTGGTAAAATTGATTTGATTTCAAGTAGAGCAGCTTTTAATGCATGTATCTCCCAATTATCTGATTTGAGTGCCAGTGATTTGATAGAATTAAAACAAAGAGCTGATATAATATATCCAGATATCCTTGAAAATGTTCCATTAAAATTCTCTAATATTAATACTATACATGTCGAAAATCTTACTAAAATACTCTCAA
>JGI20166J26741_11672251_pt1 | contig 22215 bp, 14 predicted proteins | sample TergutCu122P5_FD_26741 | JGI IMG/M metagenome (IMG submission 26741)
AAGCTGGCTTTCAGCACACTAGCTCATGAGACCTTGGGGATAATACCTCTAGCGGCTGGTGTGGTTACTACGCTCAGTACGAGCGCGAAAAATTCAATCCCGAAACTTATTGACTGCCCCTCGTACAAGGGGGAAGAGACATTCATGCAGGGTTTTGTTAGATAAATGTGAAGGAAGGAGACCACTTGGAAGATTGGAGGATAGATGAGAAGATGCTACTAAAATGAAACAGCTTGAAATGACATACATTGGATGCATGTAGCACAAGATAGGCACAAGTGGCCAACTGTTTTAAAGCTGGGCAACTTATAAATGCCTGAGGAAGACTCTTATTTTATGGAGGCAGTTACTACCTTCTGAAAGACAAAGGAGATTAATAATCACAATTGTTACACAAACAATTTGGTATGTTTAGTTTTTACTTTGTTGTGGTCAAAACTGTATAAGCTTGTCTTCCCAGCTCCACGCCGATGGCATTGCCTGTAGAAACACACCCACCAGATAATACTGTATTTAGTGTGCTTTGGTTGTGGCATTCCTGTTAGTTCCGAGTGTCTGATATGCTTAAAAACTTCCAGTGTGTGATTAACAGGAAGTGTCATTTAAATAGAAGAAAGTCACGGTATGGTATGCATTTCATAACATTTCTTCCCAGGTGTGTGGCTTTTCAGTCTATGTTCATTAATTTTTTCTCAGCTCAGTCCATCTGCATGTGGCATTGTTTGGTGAATACAGTAAAAATTGCCTGCTTTTAACCCCCTCAAATGAGGGAAGTTATATAAATCTGTCCAGAGTGAAAAGGCTTCGCATAAGTAAAATCAAGACTGAAGTAAAGTCTGTGGCAACCTTCCTGCCTGCTTGAATTTTTATTTAAAACTAACACTCGATTTTCCCTCCCTACTCTGGTTTTTTAATAGTGGCATGGGAAGTGGATTTCTTTTTGTTGCGATAAAATTAGAACCGTTGTCGTTAATTTTGCTCTGAACCTAAACTTTCGTAACTGCATGACTGAAGGAAATCTTAATTTTACTAACCTAGGTTAACTGCTTTCCTTCTTTGGGATTCAAATTCCCTTTACAAACATTTTGGTGAATGTAATTTTCGTAGCTAACTTTGATACAATATAGGATATATTCTAAGTTTCTTTCCTAGTAGTGACAGTATGTGCCAAAATTGCAAGGTCTTTTACTCTTATTGTTCATAAGAGGATAGTGAAGCTTTTCTATTCTCTTCTGGGATTGGTTCAGAGCCAAGTGATGTACGCAAGGCAAGAAAGCGTGTTCGACGTCCCTCACAGGCAGGAAGGTCACGCCATGGTAGCGCAGAGGGCAAGCCAAGTCGCCGCCACCAACACCACCAACACCACCACCACTCTTCCGTTCCTCCACTCACCTGTACAGATATGCTGTACCCTAGTAACTATGAGAATGTAACTGTCCCATTGAATGCAAAATCAAATCACCACCACCTTATATCGGCTGATAGCAAAACAGACACAACTGAGTCTGGAATCAATACAGGCTCATTACCTAACAACAAACAGGAAATACCTCCAGATGCAGCATATGGGGAAGGCAGTTGTGAAGGATGTTCCATGCCACTCAGATCAAAGAGCCATAAGGGAGCTTACCTGGCAGAACAGCTGAGAATTCCAGAAAACAGGTTGGCTGACATGGCTAATAGCAGAATTAATGAAAAGAAACTTGCAGAGTTATCACCACAGCAAGGGGAGACTTACCACATGGACAGATTGTCTATACAGAAAACTGTGAAGTGTAGTGATACATATGGAAGATACAGCAGCAGTACTCTCAAATCTTCAGGTGACAGTACTAGCCTGCAGGATGACAGATGTTCTAATGAGAAACACTCTGATTCTGGTTATGACACTTTACAAGCTAGCAGGGTTGTCTCTGGATTCACTGAATTTTTTGGAGTCCAGAACTTAAATGTAAACCCAAGGAAGAGTTCAGAGCTAGTGTACCCTGTTCATGAAGCACACTGGGATTCCTCACAGGTTAGGGACCCAGTCAAAAATAAGGAAGCTTGGCATCTGAAACTCAGCACGCCACAACTGACAAAGTCATTTCATTATGCTGGTGGGAACAAACTGGAGGGGGAGGAGCGAGAGGACTTTATACACGCTGTTGAATCACCACCTAAAAACATTGTTCAGAGCCGCGTTAAAGCATTTGAAACTGGACAGGAAGGTGACGAGTCATTATTAGGGAGGGAATCCTTACAGATGCAAGAACCCCTCAGGTTGTCTCGTCCAATGTATCATTCCAATGAGGCTCATGTGTCAAGCCTCAGAAACACAGACAATCAACATCCCCCAGCAGACGAATTACAAGGACATAGGAATATTGATATAAGTAATTTTGTTTTCGGTGATGCCTTGCCTTCCAGCAACCGAAATTCCACCGAAACACACCAAACAGTACCGAAAAACATGAGTGAATCCGAGAACAACCCGAAGTCTGTACGAGACCTGCTGGCAGATTTTGAAAGAAAATCACAGCTGGTGAAAGAACGCCAAGCAGCTGAGGAAGAGCGAAGCTCTGAAGGCGGCCCGGGAAAGAGATGCGTCTTCAGCGACACGGAAACGTTACTTTACGACACGTCGAGTGATGTTGAAGGCCACTCTGAAGGCGTGAAACAATCAGGAGAAGTAGCTTTAGAACGTCAACCAGACGAGACCAGACCTGCTGCTGTCTATAGGGATGAAGACGAGGAAGACAAGGATGAAGAGGTTGCTGCAGCTCTTGGACTAAGAGAAAGGTTCTTCACTTCCGGTCGAGATATCGGAAGGAACATAGATCCCGTTTTTTATGGGGATCGTAGGCATCGGAAAAGGAAAACCTCAAAATCAAACTTCGCTGCCACGGATCCCATAGCTAGCGACGACCTGGAAGTTATAGTTACTCCAGGCTATCTTCGTCTGAGCATGGCAGAATCTGTTGAAACCCACGAAGATTCTGAGTCAGTCTGCAGTACGCCTGCCAGTTCTCAGCAGTATAAAGCAGAAGAGCATCCTGGAGGTACAACTAAATGTAAGCAATCAGAAGTTAATTGTAATACCTTGGCAAGCGTGGAAGAACATTACATGCCAATGACGCCTTCAAAAAAAGCGATATTGGCACCACCTGACGCGTTTTGCAATACTCGAAGCCCCTCGGCGTCACATACGGTAATAATGGAGAACATATTTGGGGACAGAGGTTGCGAAGAAAGTTCGTATGTTGAGATGGCAGATGATGGACTCATTCGCTCATTACTAGCTTCCGAGCCTAACCCATCGTTCTTGTCGAAGTTTGATCCCAAAAGAATAAACGTTAGCGATTCAGTGCCAACTTACGCTACTCCCGAGAGTCCGCGTTATTGTGAAATAGGTCCTACCGGCAAAGAGAACAGCGGTGTCACCACTCATTACGGATTCTTATATAAAGCTTCATCACCGTATGAACCTGTTTACATGGAAGTGAGTCCACTGATGGAGACATTAAAAACCGGGGACAAGCCAGACATTCCAGACACTCTACAGGATGAAGGGTGCGAAAAGAGAGAGATTTTTAGCAGCACTCCTTCGCACAATATTTGCGAGAAGTCTAAATCCGGAGAGGAGGATGGTGTTGAACCTCTGCCAACAGCACCTCCACGGAATAGTCTTCCTGACATCTTGAATTCAGCTTCAGGCCAGCAGAAGCAGCAACGGAAAATCCTTTCTAAATCGGACCGTGATAGTTCTGACGCCGATGACGAAGCTTCCAAAGACCTAGATTCCCTTGACGCTCCACGCCATCCTCGATTTAGCTTGTCGGACACATTTCGTCCTGCGTCATATTACCTCGGAGCCAGTAGCATGAACGACAGAGCTGTTATAGTTCTGGGCGGTGTGTGTACTACGGCAGTGGACCAACACGATTCATCCGACAGCGATCTCGTGTCGCCGCCTCCTATTCCAACAAGCCCGCCTCCCCTGGACGACTTTGACAATTCTCTGGAACTCCCAGAAACGTCTCTCGACACGAATAAACAATTCCAGATGCCATCAAGAGTTGGTAGCGAGAATGAATCCAACGAAAAGAATGACTCAAGGGTTTGGGAAAAAGCGCCCGGACATACAACGCGTAAGACTTCAGACCGTCACGTAGATTGTTTGCGCACACCCCTTCTTCCATCACCAGTATACGGCACAGGGGACATTAATAGTTCCGGTAGCGAATCAGTAGACCTAAGGAGCGAAAAAGACTCCAAAAATATAGAGCGGTTGCTTAAGAGGCGCCCCGTTTCGGATGACATTCTTGGAGCGGTGGGTGTATCGGGCTACCTTCTGACTCCATACGTTGAACTCCGGACTGTCGGGAGTGATGTGGAATCTGTGGGAAGCAGAAGCGGTCTTGCCGTGGATTTGGATAACAGTGTGAGTATTGATCTCGATCAGTATCTTGAAGATCTACAAAGTATAGACGCCTTCGAGAAAGATGCATGTGTGAAGGATGTGGACCACGATTGTTGCGGAACCTGCGGGAAGGAAATGCACGGAATGAAAGGAAATTTTGAATACACACAGCCAAAAATCGAAACCTCCTTTGAAAGTGCCAAGAAATACGAAATTCCTGACATAACTGCTGTTACAAGTAATCATAATCGCTGTTTCCCAGAAAGAGGACCAGATGTTAAGGAGTCCGTTCGACCTCCAGATGTAAGGTACTTCGCCGAAGGGGACGGCGTTGGTCTGTCTTCACGACATTGCGAACGATCGCCGCCGAAATGTGAGGAGATAAAGTACGAGAATTTGCAGATGATCCTTCCACCGCCGCCTCTACAGCATGCTGATAGTCATGAAAATGTATCAGCGGAGATGGAAGGCCCTTTTGATGGGGTCATCAGAAGCGGTGATAGTGCCTGTTCCGCTGTTGATGTGCGCGGGCAGGATGCGCAGCATGCAGGAGCCCCATACTACTATTCAGATCTCTTGAAAGGAGACGAAGATGTGTTTACTAGCTGCGTATATGAAAGAAGTGTCAATAGCGTCTGCGGATACCAAAGCGTTGTGTCCAATCCCGCAGCCACGGTAAATCGTGTAACTTCTTCAACGTCTCGTGTACAACCTCTGAACAACCAGCGTGAAAATGTAACAGAGACCTCATTTGTGAAGAGAAATGACATTGGTCGCAAAGTGAACGCGTTACACAAGTCTCCAGCGTTCATCGCTTTGTCGTTTCCTCCGCAAAATGTTCTGTCTAACAAAGACGAGAGTCGCCTTCTGGCAGAAGAACTGAGATCGACAACAGTTCATTTTCTTGGCTCAGCAAACAAACGAGGACAGGTGGACGAGAGAAACTTGTATGAAGCTGACACCATCCAACGCCGAAAAGCCATCTCTTTGCGAGACAGTTGCGACTCACGTGAGCACAGGTCTCGCTTCCAGATACTGGATTATCATGAGATGAGGAACGCGGTCAATTTGTACCCACATGGACTGCGTGACAAGTCCTTCTCCCCCGTGTGTGACGAATCGGGCAGGAATTATTCCCGTCAGCCACAGAGGAGCAGGTCATTGGAAGGCCTCATCGACGATTCGAATGTTCTTCAGGCTTACAGCGAACCTCAGCCTACTTCGAGGAATGCACGGATCAATAGTATGTTCCAGTCCTCTGGATTGACTGTTTCCCTTACTAATGTCCCTCACGGTGTGGCCAGCAACATTACACACACACATCACAATAGGGCTGCAATGGCCGCGTGTGCCCCTACGCAGTACAATCAGGTTCGTCAAGAGGGCGTGAGAAATAGGCCTCCTCCATCTATACAGCAAGAGTTGGTTTTAGGCCCGTGTGAAGGTGATGACCTGTGGGAAGAAGATGCGCTCTGGAGGGAAAGTCTGAGAAGAGTTAGTTTGAGGCATACCCGGTCCCTTGACAACCTGGATGGTGGGCGTGCAGTAAGGAGCAGCAGCAGGCTCAGCACTTCAAGTGCCGCTACAACTGCTTCGACGATTGAACAGAGTGGGCGAAGCGCAGAACTATTGTCAGGCGGCGGGTGCGTGCGACAGAAGATAAGTCGGGAGGTGACCTATGTGAATGACAGCTTCGTGCGAAGTAGCCTTCACAGGTTAGACTCCTCGAGGCAGAGGGAATACGAAGAGGACTACAGGGAGGGTCGGCGTCGAACCCGGAGACGCCCACAGCAGAGTCAGGGCCGCGTATCGGACGAAATGGCGCCCGAAGCGGAGCGGGATGACGGCGTGCATTATGAGCGTTTGTCTCGGTACTCTGAGAGTCTGGAGAGAACCAGGCGGGGCCAAACATACCTGGAGGGATATATCTGGGATGAGGACCAGGAGACTTTCAGGAAACATCACAATAACTCTACATCCTCACAGCAGCAAAACCAATCCCAACAGCAGCAGCATTTTTTAGGGGTTTCCAGCCTTCCTCCTCAACCTCCTTCTCAGCCGCCGCCATCATTTGAAATCGACAGAGAGAAACTTCGGCAGTGGGACTTGATGTCCAGTGCACCGCTTCTTCAACAGCAGATGTTGGGGGAGTCAACAGGGGCACCGTCTGTGACGAAGCAACCTTTGGCGTCTGGTGGCACGGTCACGGGAGTGGTGGTGGGGGTGGAAGGGGAGGAAACTTTGTCGGACATAGGGGGAAGGCGGCAGCAGCAGCAGCCGTGGCACCTGCCTGATTTAACAATGCCACATGCAGACAACACAGACCCGACGACAGAGGAAGGCAACAGGGCCCACGGCCCATCGGGTGAGTAGGGAGGCACTGATGTTTTGTTAGAACTTGAAGGATTTTCTCTATTCAGTATCACCAATTTCACAGTAACCTTAAGTTATTTTGCAGGTAGTTTCTGCAACATGAATACGGAAATGAGTTTTCCAGATCAAACAGTTAACTTATCATCCAATCTGTTTTTCATTCCGGTTGATTGAATTTCGAGTTCTTTGTCAGCTAAGAGGCGCACATCTGTTCTCTCAGATACCTACAGCCCACCACAAAATTACGGTTTCTTCATACTCCGAGGATTATGTTCTGTTGTTACATTGACTTTGTGTCGAAGAGAGGCAAGAACCCTGTCGGAAGACATTGTTTTTCAAACTTTGGGATTGCAAAGACATTTATGTGTATGCAGCAATAATTAAAAGCATATTCAGAATGTAAGAGAGATCATACACTAGCGCGATGCTTCCTTTTAGCGCATATGATTTTTTCATACATAAATGTTGGACCACAAGAAAAAAAAGTTTCTTCGCTAGTATAATGACATGGGAGTGACGCTTTGTTCCGGAGCATGGAATACAGGCGTGAGATTACAAAGATGCGAGATTGCTGCGACTTTAATTTATTCTAATTTAGACGCTACTTTCAGGGCGATAATTTCATTTTGGTCCTGGTTTATTGAAAGTACAGCAGTATGTTCTTGAGATTAAACAATAAACACGCATGCACATTCAAAACTGATATAAACCTGCAACGTATATGTCAAGTTTCTTTTCTGCTAATGGACGGAAGAGTCGGACGCTCCTCCCGTGAAGTCTGGACGTTTCATAAAGCGTTTGGTTTCTTCACGGCCGTTGTCCTTCATATAGGCCTGTGTGTTTGTATATGCATACATATATACACAATACATTTCCGCAGATGTATGTATGTTTGTGTGTGTGTGTGTGTGTGTGTATGTAAAACATAACGTACGCATGTTAGAGTATGTGTAGGGAATGACTTCCGCCAGCATTCTTGATTTGTAAGGAACTGATATCTTTTAAATTTCCTACACTTAGGTTTCTTCCTTATGTAGGTTTGCACATTGAAAATCCTGTTTGAAACTGTACCGCATGCTCATGAACAAATATACGAGTATGTGCGTTACACTGTGCTTCACACGTCTGTTACATACACTTGATTAGCTTGAACTCATATTATGTAATGTAACCGCACCCATGACTACCGTCATGGTGCGAATCATCCAGCTGTCATTAAACCTGCCACGCAGTATCGACAGTTAAGAACTACGAACAGTATTTCATAATCTGTTCACAAGGTGTCAAGCATCTCTGCAAGTTGGAGATCATTACCAGCACCTGCTCAAACATGCAGTAAGTTACGTTATATGACACACATTGCCTTTCGCTTGGTTTTGGTTTTCAGTTGACCTCCTCTGTGTGTGTGTGTGTGTGTGTGGGCGTGATAGAGAATTTTTAAAGAGACTGTTACGCGTTATTTCTTTAATGTTAGAGTGATGACACCAGTAAATCTGGTAAGTCTGACGTTAGAGCATGTATGCTACATTCGTATTTATTACTTCTACATATACGTCATTTCTGGCGTATTTCCGTCTTCATTGGTCGTTAAGTCTGGTAAACGTAAAATTGTCGCCGTGCGTAGGGAAGCTGCACGCCGTGAAGTTATGTTTGTGAGTGGAGGCACAGTTCCACGCATTCTTAACATCCGGATTTGATAGTGGGTACTCCTTGGGAAAGATTGTGATTCTTACGTTGGATCCTATTATAAATAACACATCTGATTATTAACCTGTGTTACGTACGAAGGGGTGCTGATAAGTCCTTAGCTCGACCACGAAGGAAACAAGCTACAGCGACCGCACTTTTTTGTAGTTGGACGGTACATATACTCATTTCGTGTTTGCGCAAAGTTCGACTTGCGCCAGACCGTTCGGAATGTAACTATTGCTTAAGCCAGGGAGTGTCTATATCTCTTTTCTTGTTACACGTTGTTTCCAAATATTTAAATAAGTTTGGATTCCTAGTTCTTCAGAACGTCGTCAGTTCATTTATTATTTGACAGCGTGAAGCCCATAGTTTTGTGGTCTCAAGTATGACATAAAAAATCGTCGTCTTTATGTGATATTAAAATTAAAGTTATACACAGACTGAATATTTTGAAGTTTATTCACGAAGATACACGGAGTACTGTAATTATTACAAATTCACCTTTGATGTATGATCCATTTGAAAATAGCTGTGTATGTAAATATACATATTTTTTCTTCGCCGCGACAGACCAAATCGGAAAAGGCCGCCTTATTGTTGATTTTTCTAGATTATACACAGTAAGACACACACCCGGAGGATTCCTGTGAACAAGTGATTAGCTGGTCGCCGACGCCACTACCTTGAACCCGCGATCCAAGCGAAGAAGCTGCTGCAGACCTTGGGCTGTACTACCTAGACCGCACTGCCACCGGGATCGGCAAGCATATATTAATACTCAGTTCAAATTATCAAGTCGTTTAAAAGATAAAAGTCGTGTTTCATGCTTGTGGTTGTATAGCCCTTATGTAACGGTGGCTATAAATTATAGACTCATTGTACTTTGTCGTAAACTGCTGAGACACGAGCCTCCCAAAAGTTACACCAGGTTATTCGTAAACATCAATCACACTGTGCTGTGCCACTGTAGGGACCAGTAGCAGCTAGTGACCGTCATATCATGCTCTGCGACGATGGGGACCAGTGGCAGGTTTCGTGATCCCCAGATCGTTCTGTGCCGCGATTGGAGCCAGTGGCGGTTTTCTTGACCTACTAGAGGAACCATCACAGATTTCTTAAACGTCGGTTAGACCGTACTCTCCGATGATTGGGGACCCGTGGCAGAGCTCGTGATCGCTAGGCAGATCATACTTTGCCAGGGTAGGGACCAGTGGCAGAGTTCGTGACTGCGAGACCGATCATGATTTTCCAGAGTAGGGACCAATGACAGACTTCGTGACTGTCAGACAGATCATGCTTTGCCAGGTTAGGGACCAGTGGCAGACTTCATGAATGCGAGACAGTTTATGATTTTCCAGGAAAAGGACCAGTGTCAGAGTTCGTGACTGCCAGACAGATTATGCTTTGCCTGGATAGGGACCAGTGGCACCGTTCGTGACTGCGAGACAGATCATGCTTTGCCAGGATAGAGACCGGTAGCAGAGTTCGTGACTGCCAGACAGATCGTGCTTTGCCACGATAGGGACCAGTGGCAGATTTCATGGCCGCCAGATCGTGCTGTGCCGCGATTGGAGCCAGTGGCAGTGTTCGTAAACTTCTACGAAGGGGACCAATAACATATTTTATGAACATTGGTGAGTTTCTCTTCGACGATTGAGGACCAGTGGCACAGTTGGTGACCGTCTGATCGTGCTATGACACGATGGAGACCAGTGGCAGGTTTGTGAACATCAGTCAGATATGGCGTTGCTACGATGGGGACCAATGGCAGAGTTCGCGAATCGTCGGATTCTGTTACAAGAGGTTCGCAAAAAAAAATATGGATGGCGTCCCGAACATCAAGGAATCGTTCGTTGTTATGTAATAGGTTCGTACATATTTTAATCGATGAATTTTTTACCGCGAGTCGATTAATATGGGTAGCCAGTATTTGGAATATCAGTGTGCAAGACTAAATATAAACACGCCAGCTTTGCGAAACAGCTTGACATTTCAAGCTAAGCAAGTTAGTTTGGCTGTTTGTCAAGATTTTCGTATATCGAAGGACAGTTCTGTGCCCTAAGAAAGGGTTTGCAATAGCAAGCTGCAATAAGTACAGGAGTTTGTGTAGTTGTTTTAGCAACGCTGTAGGTATCTAGACCGCATAATGTTGATGGTGTATGAATAAACATGAATGTGGAGCATCGGTGGAATGATACGGGTCAGTTTGACAGTTAATAACCGAAGTGCCATTTTGTCCACCACACGTCTCACCATGGACTGCCGTGAGATCGAAACCAGTTTTACAGTACGAAACACGTGTATCACAGATACAGAAAAGTAATATAGTCTTTGCTTTCTAAATAAGTGTGTGGAAAACTTGGCGATTTGTGACGGTTGCTCATTTAGACAGACATACCGCGTCTTCTGTGGAACCAAACGGCCTATTGCGTCTCTCTCACTAGCCTGCCATCGGTTCGTAGCAGCCTATGCCAGATGAATCCAGTCCGCATATATATCGCATTTTTGAAAGTTAATTATGGGGATAATATTAAAAAGGATGTTCGGAAAGAGATGTCAGAGGCGTGAACTGGGTTTATGTGGCTCAGAAAAATGACTTGTCATCCCCTGTGACTGAAGTAATGAAACTTCCGAGTTCCTAAGTGGAGAGATTTCTTGGGCAGCTAAGTGACTACTGAACTGCTGAAGGGGGAGTTTGTGTTAATTGACGGCACTTTCAGTTGCTAAGATCATAGAGCGTCGGTGACAGACAAATGGAACGTTAGTGGAATGGCACTGTCATGGGTAGCCCGAAGTTTCCGTCGTAAGCCTGTCCTAGTGGAACTTCGTTCACCTCAAATCTCACATAAACTAGAATGGGATCGAAACCGGGCCTCCGCAGTAAAGGTCGTCAACTAACCTCCTGAGCCGTAGCACTGCCGCTCAAGGAGGAATCCTCTGCATGCATTTACGACTGCATGTTGATTCCAAATTGGAGCACAGGTTACCTCGTTTTACTTTGTAAACTTTACTTGAAAACACCGCCCTACATGGAAACAGCAGACATCTCGTAGATTCTGTGTTAGAAGTGGGAGTTACGCTGCTGACCGGAGATATGTCGGTGGTACACAAGAGGGTTGAGATCATTTGGTTATTTTAAAGTGGTATTGCAGTGCAGTGACGTGTTGTGACATTGCAACTTACACGCGAGAACTAATTCATGATAATTTCAGTTTCCGTTACAGTATAATGTGTTTGTGGATGCTGCAATACTAGTACTGAAAACGCTTCGAAGAAAATTAAGGTAACTAAACCCTCTGAAGCCTGAAATTTATCCAAGTAATATACAAATATTCAGTTTCTGCTTCACAGACAACGCTGCGCCAAAGACATCGGTTACAGCTCTTCAGCGCATCAGTCCGCTATGGAAAAATGCATACTCTTTTAGTGTAAAAGCCGATGATAAATACAACAGCCTCTGTAATGTAAAGGCTTAATTGACGTACGTTATTTAGGCTGATTGAGATCGTTAATTTCAGTAGGTGTAAGAAGTAGATTTTCCAACTTACTGTGAACCATAATTACTCGTATCGCGTATGCTGTTGCTGTTAGTTGCATCAACAAGTCTTGTCTTTTACTGGACGTTTCGTTCAATAAACGAACACACTGCCCGAACAAGGAAACGTGAGGGACGTTGTTAAGAATGACGGTCGTGTCAGTCAGAAACACGGAAACGCATAAAAGGAAGAAGCGTAATTCTGGGTGTGCCTGTTTTATACCGGACTGTTTTGTGAAAATTATACACTGATTAGTTACTGCTTAATTAATACGCATGCGGGGTGGATGTGCACCATTATTGAGGGGTATATAAATACCGTGTGCAAGGTCGCCTTGGCGTCTGTGGGGTGGCGCCTTACGTTGGTGGGCCCTAAGTACGGAACTCGCTTCATGTCACCATTCTGGCGCCTATAGTTTTGAGGCGTCTCCTGGTTTTTTTTGTGAAAAAATTTTGTAACACAGCCTTTTTTTTAACAACGCCGGCAATCTGAGGGGAGTGACAAGGTTTAAGATTCGGCTGCCGTACCCCTGTGGAAAGAAGTGACGGTAGAGATTGCGTAGGAGTGTAGGTGAACTTGATGGTAAAGACAAAACTCTTTTGTTTCTGCTGAGTACGAACCCAAGTCCTCCACTTTTTGGTTACGTAACTGATTGAGCTAAAATGAAGCTCATGTTGTATAATGTGTGCTTAAGAGTATTGAAACCTATTCGAACTGCAAGTTCATGAAGCACTGTCTGCTACTTTGCTGTTATTAAGAAACACTCTGAATGGTCGAAAATGAACAGGTATTTAAGAGCTGCTTTATTTGCCTCTGAAGGACATGTTTTCTGCAATACATTTGGTCTCCGAAAGACTTGTTCTTTGTACAACAAATTTTCTTATGGGTAGGCTTATGATATTGTTTGGGCAACATTTGGTCTCCGATGGACTACAGTTGGTCGATGAAGGACATGTTCTTTGTTCAGTGGTCATCGAAGGACAAAGAACAGTTCTGAAGTACATGTTCTTTGTACAAGAAGTATACTTGCTTCGTATTTGGAATGTCCGGGGTTCGAATTTGCTCCAGGTTATCGGCTATCCTTCCTGCTGTGTTCATAGTATTTTCAGCCTGTTCAGAAATATGATGGATTTGAATAATAATAATAATAATAATAATAATATGCCTGTTGTAGTGTCTAGTTTCATGTTGTCAATCAGCCACTTTTAAAATCGGGAGGGTTGTTCGCTTCTATAAACATCTAATATTCAGTGTTCATCTATCCGGGAGGGTGGATCGTATGCTTCATCCCCTGGTTTATATGTTGAAGAGGGAACACTGAAGATGAGGGGTGACTTTTTTTAAAATTCGGATTGTGAGTCAGTCATGTAGGAGTCATATCGATTCAGAACGCTGGTCTCGGAGGGGCTTTTGGATTATATTCTTATTCTGAGTGTCTCTTGGTTCTAGAACCGAAGAGAAGACAGCCGCAAAGATAAAAGTCGTCCAAGATAATTGACTGTAATGAATGTCAGTACTGGTGTAGTCGGAGGGTTAAGTATATGGTGGATTGTGTGTTTCTGTATAGAATAAATAGAAAGCTTGTTTTTGTTCTTATTATGAAGACATGCCCTTCGATAATACAACGAAAAACGTACCCCTGAGAAGTGACCCCGTTGCTCACTGAATAGGAGTCTGGGACTTTACAGAGAAAGGAAAATATCTCGCCGTTCCGTAAGTCGAACCAAGATTCCTCGGACGTCCAGCCCATATCCAAGCTCCTATACATCTGTTGTAAGTGGACCGCTGCCCATCATGTTGCTAACAGAAAATATGGTATTAGGTATCATACCTGAAATGATGTATTGCAGCCTATACAAAACCACAACCCCCCGCGCGGACTGTTTACTTTCGAGTGCTCAGCGCCTGCGTGACAGTGTTTGTGGTAGGTTGGAAAGGGGGACGGGGCTGGGGATGAGTGGGGCTGGCACGACTCACGCAGCAGCGTGGCAATCAGTCGCGAATTGAACGCAAAGTGCTGTTCGTTGTGTGCAGTGTGACGCAAAGACGAATATGGGTGGCAAAGTGGGGCTCATTTGTTGCTGGACACGTGAGTTGTGGAGATCGAAATGTAACTTTCTATGCATTTGTTACCTCTTATTGTATTCGTGTTGTAGAGTTTGTTTGGTGCGTGTAGAGTGATTAAACCAAGACCGAGGCTGTGGAGCAATACAACACATACATTAACAACCGTAGCAGGAAAAATTATTGGAAAGTACAATTAGACAGGCTAAAGGATGCACGATCATTCACGCATTATATGAAAGCAATTTATGAACGATGGGATTATGAGAATGTGAAATTGTTCGAAATGCATAAGGGTACAGGCGGACACGTGTTACGCATAAAGGGACCGGAGAGAGTTGGTATATAATTTACAGTTCGTTTACAAGGCTTGGCAGTAGGTGGAACTACATTATTGAAACATGTGTTTAATATTTTGTGTCTATGAACTGGATAAAACTGGTTCAGAACAACACTCGACATGTGAGGTTTTTTGAAAGTGCAGAATTTAACGCGGTGGGTGAGGACGGAGTAGGAAATCTTGACATGAAAACTCTGTATAACGTTTATGGAATTTCGTGGAAAGTGAAGTTTGCTGGAATCAGGACACCGAAGGGAGAAAAGAAAAGCCGCTCCTATGCATAGTTAAAGGAGGGGAAGGGGGGTAAAGGAAGCAAACTGGCTGTTTGGAGGAGTCGATCAGCGCCTGAGTTACACAACAGCGTGGTACCTAATTACTCCTTAAATAATGAGTGACTTTTCTAGTAATGATTGCTGTTATAAAGAGACTGCGTTATAGTTAAGATGCAGACAACGTGCAGGACCACTGGGGGACGTAAGGGTATTATGTCTCAAATAAACGGGGTGTGGGCTGGAGTCAGGTATCAGTGTAGGGTCCCGTTGCTTTAATATACATGCTTATAAACCTTCGAGTTCTATAAAATGCGGACTGTCAAGAAGCCTTTTGTTTTATGGAGATGTGTGGTTGGTTATTTAGCTGTTTAAAACCCACTGGTAATTATACGAGTTACAGCTTTAACATCTTGTTTCTTTTGTTTGTTGGGCTTAAATTCCCTACTTGGCTGTAAAACCACCATCGTGAGTGGATTTTGACGGGTTTTCGTTAACCCAAAGGGAAGTGCTGTTAGAGTAGCATGCCTCGGTTTTTGTTCCACATATTTTCGCAGTTCCTCAGTCACACCCATCCTCGGCTAGCGTACGACGCGACCTCGTTAGATGAGTAGAACACACTTGCAGTGTATGGCCAATCGTAATGCAGGAATTACAATATACCTAACACTAACCGACACATCCTTGTAGTATTGTACAAGCAGGCAGTCATAGAATTGCCGTGTAGCAAATCCTACCTCTCACACACTTGCAGTGTAGGCAACTCTGCCCCTGACAGACTAGCAATTTAGCTAACCGCCCCGGTTACGGAATTCGCAATGTAGCTAGTTCCTCCCCTCACAGAGTTGTTTGTTCCAGAATCGCGTACTTCACTAAAATGTTTGACTATACGAACTGATTATTTTTGCGATTTTCTTTGTTTGGTTCAGGAAAATCTTGTGATAGTACCTGAAAATAAATCGTTACCGAGTCCATCTGTTTGATCTCCAATATCTGTCTCGAATCTCACAATTTTTCAATGCTCCAGAGCCTAGGAAATTAATTATTTACAATCACGTTGCCTTTGACGTTGGTCAGAGTTCGTATGCGGATGCCATTAATAATAATGGCGCGTCAGGACATTCAACTGAGCCAGTTTGGTCAATCTCGCCTACTAACACTGCAGGCATTACGTTACTTGGAAACAAATGATTTATTACCTGCCTATCAATAAAGGTGTGAATTGTGTTTCTACTTAGCAGCCTGAACAGATTGCCAGATTCCTTCGGAAGTAAGGCCTGTACGAATTTGCTTTCCCGGTTTCATCCTTCACAGTTTTCATGCATTCTACGCTCTAATCCAATTTGCAGAAGAAATACCTCACTTTATTACGTACATATTGAATGCTTGTTGTCGTTTAGTCAGCGTCTTCTGCTTTGAATTGAAATAACTCATAATTTTGCGTTTTCTCTTTTATGGTTATGCTGACGGTATCTGAAGAGGAGCTGTTGAGGGTGTTTGGACCTAAGAGGGAGGAAGAAACATTTTCCTTAATAACGCTAAGGAAAATGACATTGTTAGGAAATTCGTGGTCTTTATTCATCACGAAAAAGATTTGGATTTACGAGTATAAGAGCAAGGTTGTTGGAATGGACGGGTTATAGTATGATACGCATGGGGAAGACGAGAAATGTTACAAAGTTGTGGTTCCAAACTGTGAAAATAAGATAGTACCTGGAAGACTTACGAGAGGTATTCAGGCATGTGCTTCTGAAATAAATTGTATGGGTATGAAATGGATTAGTTGGCTCATAACATGGACCAGAGAGGGATCTTTTGAGGACGGTAATGTAACTTCAGGTGTTCTGGGATGTTACGCCTTGTCGACTGGTTAAAATTACCGACGTCACCGAATGAAAAATTCTAGACTTCATCTTCAAACAGTCGAAACTGTTTCCGACACTTGGATTCTGGAGATGAAGCTATTGCGGTCCTTCGAAACGTCAGTAGCTTTTTCGGTCGACGCGATGTACAGTACGCCCTAGAAGACTTCGATCTTCAGCAACACCGCTGTGATACATTGTCGTTTAATAGTCTCGCACCAGCCGTGCCATGTAGTCGCTTTTTTGAAACCCCGCTTTCCCAACACCATTGTAGTCCGCTGGGTCACCATTAATTCCCTGCAAAGGTCACATTGCGATCTCGCTTCCGACAATCCAGAAGCAGAAAGCACATCTCCCGTCCCAAGGCGCGCGGAAGTGTGTCAGGTGGTTGCTCAGCCTTGCTTAGGTGCCACTCCCACCCACCCCAAACGTCAGACTCTACAAGTGGTTCGTCTATTGTGTTACGGAATATTTTGATTTCTGTACACCAAATTTCAGCGGATTCTTGTGAATCATTTGGGTATTTTTTTTTCTCAGGCTGTGGGTCGCCGAGTATTCAAAGGAATGTGTTCTGTGACGTTTATAATTTAATGTTTTTTTCAGTGTTATATATTAAAATTTCTTTACCAATGACGTCACTTCGAAGTGTTTGGTACTGTTTCAATATTTTGTTTTGACTGACGTGCTTATGACACAACGAAGTTCATTTCGCTGAGCCTGCCAAGCTAGTGTGTCGATCCGCATTGTCGAAATTCGATAATCTGGGTTTTGGCGAAAGCATTCTTATTGTTTTGTGCAGTCATTTATGTTGAATTTCAGTGTTAGAACGATGTGTCTCTATTCGGGTGGCGCTTATGCTTGCATTGCTTGCAAATGCTTGCATTTCCGCCAATTGTCAGAATGTTGAGGTTGCATGTTTGCCTTTACTCTCCTTGTCAGAATGTTATTTTTGTGTTAAGATGCAGGTTACATGTTTGTACATACTGTCGTTGTCAGAATGTTATGTTTGTGTAAAGTGGAGGTTACGTGCGTATGCCTTCATGAAGTATTTTGGACAGACATGAGTGATAACGTCTCTGCGTCTTTGTACAGGATACTCCAAAGGAAAGTGATCCACATTTGTGTGTTAGCATGGTATAGGTCAGGAATCATTCAGCGGATTTGGACCTACATCTTAAGGGGGGAGTTCCAGTTTAAAATAAATGCCAGGGCTGCATTAACTGATGTTTACGCGGTGTTCTTCGTTTCGTGAATGTTGATACCAGGATAGTGCCTTCAGCTGTATGACGTTGCTCCTTTCCACCCCATCGCAGTTCATTACTGTCCACTCTTCTTGCCATTCGACGCCTTATAACGGTAGCAATTGAACGCGTTGTTAAATACAATAAATTTCTGCTGAAAATGTGTACCTAAAATTGTAGAGCGAATATAAATTTGCATTTCATTGGTCGAGTATAAGACTAAAGTTTTACATTACCATGAAATTAACTTTTAGAAATTGCTGTGTTCACTGTAAATGCATTCACGGCATGCAATATGAGATACAGAAATCCTGTTTAATATACCTTTTTTTTTTCGATTGGTTAGATATTGGAAAACAACATGTAAAATAATTTTACTGTGTGCAATGTGCATAGAATTACTGCAGAAACTCCTGAAGCATTGAGTTCAACAGCCAGTTTATTTCGTTATGTCATCAGGATTTATATAAAACATTCGGTAGTCAATTTAGTTCGTTTCGTGAGTGCCGTGGGAAAATAGACAGAAATAATGCATTTGTGGTAGCAGTAAATACACCATCACGGCCAGTGGGTTGTGCAGTTCCTGTCACTGTGTTGTAGTGTAAATATATCGTAAATATTTAACACCGCTGATACATTAAATAAATTACCGATTTGCCGTATGGTCTCTCGAATTACATTATTCTCTAAGTGATCCGTCCTCCACTGACGGAAACCCTATTTCTGCTGTAAATTTTTAGCGCAATAAATTAATTTTAACGTAAAATACTATGAAAATTCTTGAAGCACGACGTTGAAAAATGTGCGCAACCCCTGTGTGTATGAGTTTAATTAGTTCCACCAAAACTTCTCGTAAGGCGAGAAATCGTTTAATGAGTTAATTTCGCACGACTTCCGCGTTACACGAAAATTGTACGTGGTTCCAGAAGTTAAACATATATCTCCAGACGTACAAACTGTATCTTAGTAAGACCAGAACGTTATCTCAGGCGAGGAACGTAATAATAACGGCCACTTACTGTATTTAAATAACATAAGAGTTTTTTTTTACATACATGAACATTATGTACCACCCTTATTATAAACATGATACACAAAAACTCCGTAGGATTTCGTCAGTGCAAAATAATTAACACCGAGACGAGCGTACTTCAAATTAGAAACACGATACTGGTGAGGGACGTTGCGGTAATGCTGCTGCACACATCGCTCAGGGCTGCCGACACGTGCTGCGCATTAGAGGAAACCAACGACATCTTTGAAGAGGCGCCTGAAAAAACGAAGGTTGTGCGAGAAGAAAAATCTGGTACAAGCGAAAATGGGCTCGCGTGTGGAACGAACGTGTATTAGTTTGCGCATATCGTGGGGGGGTGGGGGAAGAACCCGCGCACGCGCGCACACACACACACACACACACACACACACACACACACACCAGAGCAACCCGAGTGCTCCTGTACCGATTGATTACTGTATGTGACCACTGGCGTACATCTGTCCCCTGTCGTTTTATCCTTGCTAAGATTTTGTTACTAAAGAAAGGAAAAATACGTAGGTAGATAGTCTGATAGGCAGGTACCTGGGTTTTGATAAAGTGTAGCCATAAACAGCCATCGACGCTGTGCAACTTGAAGCTCCCTCCCACCGCACAAACCACTTGCTGAAACATAGTTAATTCATTATTTAATGTATTTGGAGTAGCTCATTGAGTAACGTGGCACTCGAGGTTGGGCGGTGGAAGTTGCATACTCGCATGGGGGAGGGGGGGATCTTCTTTGCCCCCAAGCCTACACATGCTGGGGCCAACACATAATTCTGTGTCGGTACATATTCCGTTTATAATTTTTTGATTAATGATGTTCGGTAACTCAAGACTATATGTCGAGCATTAGAATAATTAGTGAACAGTGAACTGTAAATATGTGAAAGGAACTGGTGGTGAAGGTACTGTCCCCGAATGTGCGTAGAGGGATTGGGAAAAACGTCGGAAATTTGAGGACTGCTGCCTACACGACCGGGACGTTCGGACCATCCTTCCCTGGGCAAAAGCGGTTGAACCCTGAAGCTTATCAGTTATGCTGTCAGTTTCGAATACATGGAGCATTGCCGTCTTTCCTTCTGCGCCCTTCATCACTCGATTGCCAAGACTTGTGTAATAAGATAGGTATTCTGTGCGTGCTAGGCCCATGCAAACATGTCACCATATTTTAGTGTACGTTGGGTTAGGTTTACAGATCAAGCATATGACTGAACAGTGCACAGCAAGACGACTGTCACTGTAACCGCATTTTGACACTTTAACACTGATCCTTCCCGATCCATCATTCACTTATTCTGCCATACGGTATACTAAAGGGTTTTGGAACTTACATATTATTTACAAAAAGACGATGTGTGTAAATCTAACCTATTCACCATCGGTGTACTGTGCGTATGGTCTGATGGCATCGTAAAGTAAGCTAGTAACAAACTGAGGGAATAATCAATATACTACAGAGTTTGGTTTGAGTGTACATAGAAATATTGCAGTGTAATGTGGCAGGTAAATGTGGACAGGCTTGCACATTTGTTTAACATAGTTTTATGATTTCTTACACAAACTGTAATGTGTGAATATTTGTTTTGGTAACGTGATAGGAAGAGACCACTTGGGTTGGGTATCCTGCGTGGCTGGGTCGATGAATATTAAACTGGATATTGGTTTCATGTGGCTGAGCATAGGGTCTTGTGAACAGAGTAATGATGCTGCGGATTTCTTGAAAGCCGGGGGAGTTGCTTGACCTTCTGGTGCATCGAATATTTGGTGTTCCATGGAGGTAATGAGAGACTTAAGTGTGCCTAAAATGCTTCTAGCACGAGAGCAGTGTGAACCTTCGGGTAATGATTGTCCGAGACGCGGAAACCAGAATTTGCAGCGTCATGTGAAATCGAATCTTCTGGTACATGTATTCCTGATTCTGAGACCTCCACCCTACCCTGCGACCCTATCGTAAGCATGCACACTTTGAGTGCAGTATAATTATCATTGATGGGTTAGAGTGCATACAGTTGTAACGGAATAATATTAGTGCATGATGTCGCGGCAACGTCGGGGACTTTCCAGTTCGTGTTCATCCTAATCATAATCATCATTCATGCCAAAGAATATTTCAGTAAAACCTTTCTTTGTTTAGCACGTGCATCTGCCTGTCCGTAAGTAGGATCACCCAAATTTTGTGACCACAGGTTGGTTTAAACTTGCGGAGACGATTTTTTATTTGCTATGTAGGCATATAAATGGAGTGGAAGTAGAGCTCCACTCATGCTTGACTCGGTATTGGTCAGCGTCACTCCCCGGCCGCTCTATCCACGGGAAGAGGGCCCCCAATACAAATTGAATAGAGCTGGTCCGGACGTTTTGAAGGAGAAAAAAAACTACTTGCGGCGGAAATAGAACCACGCAATGCTGTCCCGGCTCCAGTCATTCACTTTAACATAGCTTATTAAATTTTTTTTTAGCCAACCGGGGTGTAAAAATACCGGGCCCCACTTCGCCTGTAGGACTTGCGACGTCTAAAATTCGACATTGGCTCCTAGAGTTTTGGAAAATTTGTGAACCCATTGTCAAGAATAAAAAGTCCTTTTGTTGTAACTTAAATTATTCGTTCAGAGAAGCCCATCTTTGATGAAAATTGCAGGTGTATAGAAATAAAATATTATCACTCCTGCTGCCACATTTGTAGAAATCATACTGATGATGCCAACATCGGACTATGAACGTGATGAAGTGGAAAAGTTGTATGACACAATTGAAGAAATTCTTGAGGAAGATGGAAAAGGTGACACAAACATCATCACCTGGGGGAATGGAATAGCGTTGTTGGAGATGAGTCTTATCGGAACATTATTGGATCACCTGGACTAGGTAGACGGAATCACAGGGGTCAAATGCTTATTGACTTTCGTGAAAGAAATGGACTGATTTTCACCAACACATGGTTCAAGAAGCCAAAAAGAAGACTGTACACATGGAAGGCACCTGGAGATTGGAGTCGACATCAGTTGTACTACATCCTTGTGAAGCATCGATTCAGGAACAACGTGAAGGATGTGCAGAAACTGCCTGGGGCAGATATTGACTCTGACCACAACTTCTTGGTTGCCAAAGTCCGCACCAGGTTGAAGAAAATCATAAGATTCCAAAAGAGCAGACCTAGATGGGATTTGGAGAAGCTAAATGATCAGAGACAGAGAGTGCAGGATACTCTAGAAGAGAAACTCGGTGCATCTGAGTGTGAAAGTGAGAATGCTGAAGTGCAGTGGAAAAATATAAAGAATGTGTTTTAGATACTATCAGTGATTTGGTTGGTAAAGTTGAGAAGAGCGCAAGAAAACCACGGATTACACAGGAAATGATCAGTAAAATGGATGAGCGAAGGAAATTAAAGAATGTCAACACT